>Ga0209665_1002012_pt1 | contig 10885 bp, 10 predicted proteins | sample SaaInlV_200m_DNA_2_FD_184675 | JGI IMG/M metagenome (GOLD analysis project Ga0209665, IMG submission 184675) | Marine microbial communities from expanding oxygen minimum zones in the Saanich Inlet - Saanich Inlet SI074_LV_135m_DNA (SPAdes) (version 2) | ecosystem: Environmental > Aquatic >... | reverse complement strand
ATGAGTCATAATCTTAAAACTGGAATGAATATATTTAAACGAATGCGAAGTCTGCAGGATTGTTACGTCCAGTGAGTGGCAATAGGGTAAAAAGTAAGTAAATAAATGCTAAAAGCGTAGAGTTAAAGGTGGTTTTTTAGATTTTATGGAAAGTATGAAAAAATCTAGGAAATTTTTTGGAAAAAATAAAAAAGGATTAAATTTGGGATGGAAATTTTGAATTATTCAAAGGTTTCTATATATTTACATTCTTCCATATATATCTTCAAATCTTACAATATCATCCTCACCTAAATAAGCACCACTCTGTACTTCGATAACCTCTAACGGATTATCGGTCTTATTCTCCAAACCATGTGTTTTACCAATAGGAATATAAGTAGACCCCCCTTCTGTTAAAGTAAGTACATCTTCTCCGTTAATCACTGTAGCAGTTCCACTAACAACCACCCAGTGTTCTGCACGCTTATAATGCATTTGTAAAGAAAGCTTAGCACCAGGTTTAATATATAATCTTTTGACTTGAAAATGAAAGCCCACTTCAATAGAGTCATACCAACCCCATGGTCGAAAGACTTTACGATGACAATGCCACTCTTCTCTTTTCTTCTCTTGTAGTTGTTCTACAATTTTTTTAACTTCTTGTGCTTTGTCTTTGGTTGATATAAATGTAGCATTAGGTGTATCTACAATAATTAAATCATGGACACCAATGGCGCACACTAGATGGTTAGTAGCATTAATATAAGTATTGGTTGTTTCTTCAGTAAGTACATCGCCTTTAATAACATTACCTTCATCATCTTTTGCACCAATATCATAAAGTGCAGACCATGATCCGATATCACTCCATTGTGCATCAAGTGGAACAACAATTACATTGTTAGATTTTTCCAAAAGAGCGCAATCAATAGAGTCTGATAAAGAAGCTTCAAATGATTGCTTATCCAATCTAATGAAGTCAAGATCTTGCGTAGCATTATCAACAGCATTATTAACAGCATTAACAATATCAGGAGAATAAATAGTCAACTCATCAATCAATATATCAGCTTTAAACATGAACATGCCCGAATTCCAAAGATAACCACCCTGCTCTAAATATGTTTGTGCAGTTTTAATATCCGGTTTTTCTTTAAACTGCTCTACCTTATATACACCCTCATTATTACCTTCAGATGTTTTAATATAACCATAACCTACATTTGCATCCGTTGGAACAATGCCAAACGTAATAAGCTTATCGTCTTGGGCTTGTTTAGTAGCAATCTTGATTGCTCGGTGAAATGCTTTAACATCTTGAATAACATGATCAGCTGATAAAACTAGTAATACTACATCATCTAAATCTTTCAATGATTGAAGTGCTGCCGCTGCAATAGCAGGTGCAGTGTTTCTACCAATAGGCTCAAGCAATATTGTTGGGCTGGTTATATCGATTTGCTGGCACTGCTCTGCTACTAAGAAGCGATGATCAGCATTACAAACAATAATTGGATCTACAAGATTATCTATACCATTAAGACGCAGAATAGTTTCTTGAAGCATGGTGTTATTGCCAACAAGTGGTAAATACTGCTTTGGATACTGTTTACGTGACAGTGGCCAAAGGCGTGTACCTGAGCCGCCTGAGAGAATAACTGGAACTATGTTAGACAATGTTTACTTCTCATGTTAATTTTTGTGACAATTGTACAATAACTACCATACTTTAAACCTTAAATTAAGTTAACCACAGAATCACCCGTTTAGTTTTTTTTAAGAATGTTGGCAATTTATGCGCATTGTTTTTTATTTTAGAATTTTTTTTCACTTTTGAATAATTTGGTTTTTGATTGCATTGCAAACTTTATATAACTATTTATCTATTATTCAACCACCAAGTCACGTGAACAGCGCCCCAAAATTTACCTGTGAATTGCCATTTCTCATTATCACTAATTTTATTATAATTAAAAAATTCGTTATGCAACTTGTTCCCATCAAATAATGATGAATTTATAAATGAACTATCACTAATAATTTCTTCCAGCCAGCTATATAATTCACCGCTAAACCATTCAATTTGAGGGGGGTGAAATCCAATTTTGGTTTTATCTTTTCTAATATCATCCTTAAGAATTCCATTCATCGCTTCTCGTTGTATTCTTTTTGTATAACCCCCTCCAACCCTAGATGAGTTTGGAAGTGAAAATGCAAACTCAACCAAACGGTAATCCATAAATGGCATTCTGCTTTCTACACCATTAGCCATTGAACATCGATCATACTGATTAAGTAACATTGGCAATACATTTTGAAAGAAGTTACCAAAAAGATTTTGTTGGAATGCATCCAAACCATCTGGCATTTTCATTGAATAATCTATAGCTTTTGAAGGTTTTCTAAAAAATGGTCTAATAATGTCTTTAGCAGGACGAAGTATTTCTTGTTTAAGTGTATTCAAAAGAATTTTATTTGCATTCTTCTTTGAACTGCCGAATTTTGATTCACCTTGATTACGGTATGTTTTAAAGGCATCAATACCCCAAAGTAAATTGCCGGATCGAAATGCTGCAATCAAAGCATCTGATAATGGCTGGTATCCACCTAGCATTTCATCAGGGCCTTGACCATCAAGTGTTACTTTAATTCCATGCTTTCTTATATAAGAATACAACTCATAAATTGGATAAAATGCAAGATTTGGCATTGGTCCATCACATGATAATAATGCTGCCTCAAGGCTACTTCTAGACGGTCTACTTATTTCAAGTACATTAAGTGAAACCCCTAAATCTTTTGAAAGAGATTTTGCAATCTCTGATTCATCAAGAAAAGTATTAGGAAAACTAGCTGAAAAGGCACTATGGAAATCATTTGTACCGCGCTCAATATGCTGATTATTCAGTTTATTGTGTAGTACCGATACTATGCTAGAGCTATCAAGACCGCCAGACAAACAACTAGCAACAGGAACATCGCTTCTTAATCTAATCTTACATGCATCAATAAACAGTTCGAGAAATACTTCTACCTGTTCATCAAAACTCTCTGGCACTTCAACTAAAGAAAAGTTATACCAACGATTAACTTTTATCCGCCCTTTATTAATAACGGCAATATGTCCAGCTGGTAAACTCAAAACATCGTCCAAATGCGTTTGGTTTGTCCCATGATAACCTCTGTGGCCTGCAGCTATTTCAGACATCACATATTTATTAATGGAAGCATTGTTACCTAGCCAAAAATCAAGCGCTTTTACTTCTGACCCAAAAACATAATAATTATCTTTTTTTAAATAGTACAATGGTTTTACACCAAATCTATCTCTTGCCAATATTAAAGTCTCATTTTCTTTATCCCATAAAGAAAATGCCCACATTCCATTAAATTTATTTAAGCATTCAATCCCCCAACAATCATAAGCTGATGCGATTACTTCGGTATCTGTATTTGAATTAAACAGATACCCTCTTTTTTTTAATTCTGCCTTTAACTCTAAAAAATTATAAATTTCTCCATTATATGCAATCACATAGCGTTTGTTACAACAATGCATTGGCTGCACACCAGAGTCAGTAGTGTCTAAAATAGAGAGACGTTTGTGACCAAGTGCAACAGTACCCTTGTGCCAAAAACCAGAGTCATCTGGTCCACGATGTTCTAATAATTTTCCAGCACTATGAATTCTGTCTAGCTCATTTTTATTTAATTTATTATCAGATACAATTCCAAAAATACCACACATAGTTACCCTTAATATTGGTTAATTAAAAAATCAAAAACACTCAAAATATTTTTTTATTTCTTGCCCATAAAAAGTAATTTTATATAAATAATAACTTTTTTTGGTATAAACAGATGTGCAATTATTATTATATTTTTTCTTAAAATTACAAAAAAAGAATCTTCAATTTTGTATGATTTTTTGGTTGCATAATTATCGGCATCATTATCTATTGAAAAAACACTAGGATGTTTTATGTTAATAATATCTTCTAATGCCACCTTATAAAAAGGGGAGTTAATGTCGAAAGCGTGTGTTGCCATATCCCCAAACCCTATATTAGAAATTAAGTTAACATTCGGGGTAATGCAATATCCATCTTCGTTCATTACAGAAAACGCCCAAGGTATTCCCCATGATGAATTATTTACTCCAAGATATACATCATTGAATCGCTTTAACCAGTATTTTCTAGTGTATCTTTTTGTAAAAATTCTATTTATATTCTTTTCTAGAGCGAATCTCTCAAAACCTTCGGCATTATTATCATAATAAGACCATGCTCTACGCCAAGTTGCCCACCCCCATATCCCTGTTATTGCAGAAAAGTAATATGATCCATCTCCACGAATAATTCCATCCTGGCCATTGGAGCCTCCAATATGCATAACCTTACTATTATCAGAATATTTTTCTAGCATATTTTCGCAAAAAGTAAAAAAAGAGCGATTTGGCAAACAATCATATTCAAGAATTATTCCACACTCTTCCTTTTGAAAGAACCACGATATAGCAGATGATACTGCTATCTTACAACCTTTATTTTTATCAAGATAGCGTCTATATACTTTGCAGTCCCAGTCAATATCTTCGGTAATTTCTCTGGTTTTAATGCATTCACTTTTTATTTTTTCATTGTCAGTAGGACCATCAGCAGCAATGTACAAAATAGGTGGACGAAGCTCTTTTATTTTCTTAAATGTCTTTTTTGTTAAATCTGGATTTCTGTAAATAAGAAATAATATTGGGGTATTAAATACTGCCATCATGTTCGACCATAAGATAATTCAAATGAAAAATACGCTTTTGGGCTAGCATTAAAACTCGTTTTAAAATCCCCTCTTAATGGAGAATTAATACCCATAAAATCAACATAATGCAGGCCTTGCTCAATACAATGTCGAATTTGTTCAAAAACAACATAACCACCTGTGCCATCTTTCCGGTAATCTGGGTCATTTGCTCCAATCAGATAATAGCCTGTTTTATCATCAAAAAGAAATAGGCAGGCAGAAGTCGGAACACCTTCATTATTCCTGCAAATTAACAGTCGACCAATACCTTTTTTTAAAGATTCTCTGGCCAATTCAGTTGCTAAAAAAACTTCAGATTTAGATCTTTCCAAGCCTTGTCTTTGAAAGGTTTTGTTATGTAAAAAATTAAGTACACTTGCATCATTTGATACTTCTACTATAAATCCATTTTTTATACACTTTTTATATTCCTGTCTTCGTACGGTCCTTGCATTCATGAGGATCTGCTCAAAATTTCCATTTTTTTTCAAATCCAAAACGCCAGTGTAATGTAAATCAAGGCGTGGCTGAAGGCCTTTTGAATTGTGATAATTATACCATTGAAACCCTCTTAAATCATCTAGAGAATGATGGAGAGATAGACTTACAACGCCATAAATGGATTCCAGCTCAATTAATAAGAATTGTGTTAACTCCAAAGCTTTCTTAATTTTTTTATGAGAGGATAAAGATTCAATATACTTTGAAAATAATACCCCTTGGTACATAAACTGATCTTTTACTGGGACTCCATCATCACCCTTTATTATTGCAATTCCTGATAGAATTAACTCACCTTTTGTCACTAATAACAAATCGTAATCCTGTTGGCATGCATCAAGAAAATTAGTCTGACAAAATAAATTACTTTGAGGGGATGTTTTTACAAATTCATTCCACGTATCGTCGTTCATGCATTTTATCAACTGATAACTCATATTGCCACCAACCTTAGAAAGAAAAATTAAATCTCATTAAGAGATTTCTTATAATCACGAATTTGACTATGCGGCAAGGTGCATGTCTTTTTACCAGGGGGAATGCAAAAATACACCTTTAAATCAAATGCCACAGCAACAGATAATGCATTTGTATGCATACCAACAACATATTGTGACCAGTTCAAATCATTCGCTAACAAATTATCAGAAGAAACCTTAATATCAAAAAAATGCAAATAAACGTTAATTATTTCTTTATATTTTGATACATTTTCTAACGGGTGCAGTCTTACCTTGATCTTAATTTTTTTATCGGTTTTTATTAATTTAGTTAAAGTTAGAAAATACTCCAAACCTTGGATATCGGTAAATTCATCCTCGTCATATGGTTGGCATACATATAGTATACATATCTCTTTATCGTTGCTATTATTAGATTTTTTTTGATCTAAAAGGTCCAGTAAATATGGATTATCTTTTAAAATAATTTTAGATCCTGGCAACTCATTCTCAGCATTTTGTTTTGCAGTTTCATCTATCACCCAAATTTCATCAGGATAAATGCATTCTCCATCTAACTCAAAACGATTGTAGAAATTAACCCAATAGTCTAAAAATGTAACTACATCTATGTCTTTTTCTTTTGCTATTTTTATAGCTATTTTTTCCAATCTAGAGCTTTGACTTGTACCTGTAATTACCATGTTGCAGCTATCAATCTCATAATAAATATTACTCATATCGATATTTACTAATGCCTTAATTTTTTTTTCAAAAATGCTTTTAGCAGGGCCTTTGAGAATATAACTATACTTATTGTTTTTATTTCTTTCAACCCAAGAAGATATTATCTCTGCCCCCCCTGCATCGTGTGATACAACTAATACTTTCATATTATTTTAATGAATCTAGATGTTTCCAAACTTTTTTAAATGACTCAATAATAGAGTCACATGACATTTTGTCAAGTTTAACCAGACCAATTCCTATATTTAAAAACATCCTATCGTTCATACTTTCAGCAATAGGGCAAATTCCTTTATCATATGAGACATTGCCTTTGTAACAATTCGAACTCCATGGAAACCCACCTGACCCATAGGCAATTTTATTTTGATACATTGGATATAAATGTAAATTTACATATGATTTTCCTAAAGCTGGAACTCCTTCAGCAACTAAAGCTTGATAAATTTTATCCCTATGCACTCCTGTTACACTATCATCAATAGTCATTGGATATGCATAATACACATGCTTACACTGATCTTTAACTACTGGAACATTGAGACCTTTTAAATTCTTCAATCCTTTGGATATACGGTCAGACCACTCAATTTTCTCATTAACAATGCTAGGTAGTTTTTTTAACTGTTCAATTCCAATTGCTGCCTCAACCTCACCCATGCGAAAATTAAACCCAATCATATTAACTAGATTGGTCACACCCTTTCCCTCTACAACAGCTTCTGCATGATTTCTTATTAGCTGCATCCGCTCAGCTAAATTATTATTATTAGTTACACACACGCCCCCCTCTCCAGTATGAATATGCTTGTGATAATTAAGACTAAATACACCTATATCTGAAACACATCCTGCATATTTGTCATAGTATGTAGCACCTGGAGCCTGTGCATTGTCCTCTATAACCTTAAGATTATATTTTCTGGCTATTAGCATAATTTCATTAAGTTGAGCCGCATGACCAAAAATATTAGTAACAACAATTGCCTTAGTGTATTTTGTTATATTTTTTTCAATAGAAGCTGGATCTAGATTAAATGTACTTGACTCGATATCAGCAAAAACTGGTATAGCATTCCAAACAAGAATGGAGGTTGCTGTGGCAGACATGGTCCACGGACTAACAATAACTTCATCTCCTGGCTCTAGACCAATAGCACCAAGAGCTACCATTAATCCAGATGTACATGAATTTACACAAATTGAGTGCTTTATATTGAAATACTTAGACCAGTCTCTTTCAAACTCTTTGACTTTTGGGCCTCCATAAAAATCAGAATCCCATTCTCCGAGATATTGCGACAAAACTCCTGATTTAACAACATCTTGTGCGGCCAGCACCTCCTCCAACCCCATAGTGTTATACCTGCCAACTTCATGATTAAATGCTTTTTTCCCTCCAAATATTGCTAATTTATTTCCCACTATACATCCTTAGTTTTCTCCAAAATATTTTGAACAGTTAACATTGTTTTTGTTGCCGTATCTATATTAGATACTACCTGAGCTCCATTTACAAGGTGATCGAAAAGATTATTATAAATAAAAGACATATTTATTTCACTTGGATTTTCTATCTGACTATCTTTAACTAATTCCTTGTATCCGCTGTATACCTTATCATTTTGAGATAGGTGAACATCTATAGGCTGCCCATCTTCATAAAAAGTCACACCCTTATCGCCAATTAATTCAAACTTCCCCATATAAAAGCTTTCTTCATGTCCAGATAACATGTACATATCAGTACAGCCAAAACGTATACACAAATCAGGCTCTGGATCTGTATCACTCCAATTCCTATTATTATTTAACACTTTAATACTTGTAACATCTCCAAGCAACCAAGTAAATAAATCAATAAAGTGAGACCCATTATTAGCAATACCTTTTGTGTACCATGCCACCCCCTTGTAAATTTTTCCTAGCTCTTTCCGGGTGATAATATCTTTTAGGGATTTTAATGCTGGATTAAACCTTCTAAGATAATTAACACTAACTTGAATCCCTCTATCAGTAGAAATTTTTAGCAACTCTTTAGCGTCTGAATAATTACTAGCTACTGGCTTTTCTAATACTATGGCTTTTGGAGAATATTTGATCACATCAAGGCATACATTAAAATGATGTTTTGTTGGTACTGCTATAACTACGATATCTGGATTGCATGCAAGATAAAGATCTTTTAGATTACTAAAAACTGGAGTTGAAAATTTTTTATTAAATCTATCTCTCTGCTTCTGAGATGAGTCAACCGCAGCTATTAATTCAAAATCATTATGAAATTGCAATGCTGTAGCATGTGTCAATATAAGATTATCGTGTGAATTATAGTAATCATAGCCTTGCCCTACTTGCCCTAACCCAACTATGGCGGCGGTAAATTTACTCAAACCCTCTCCTTTTTACATTTTGATTCACTTTACTCCACTCAGGATTGTCTTTCAATAGGTTTATAATTTCTCTACAGGAAAAACAATTATTCTCACTTCCAAAATACTCAATAATTTTTTTTAAAAATTTATAATCATTTCTCTCATCCAATTCAAGCTGTAGATCTGGCCAAAACAAATCAGGGGATGCTACCAAGTAAATTGGTGGAAATAACTCTTTATGTCTGAAAATATAGGATGTCACATGCTCACGGTCTAGCGGATCATTGGTCATTTCTGCCGATTTTTTTAGTGACTCAAGTGCATAGACTTGAGTATTCATCCCACCAGGATAGCTGGGGACAGCAGCATTATTTACATAAGCACAGCTATTATGAATAAACACCTGAATCGCCTGCTCAATAAGCAGAGGATCAATTACAGTACAATCGCCAGTAATACCAACAATAATATCAGCTTTAACAGATTCAGCAGCACCAATTACACGAGACATTACATCATTCTCAGAGCCCCTGAAGAAACTAATATCTGTATCAATGGCAAGCTCAATGAGTGGCTCATCTGTATCATTAACAGTTGTTGCCATTACAATATCATTTAATGAGGGGACTCTTTTCAGTCGATTTACGAGATGCTCAATCATCGGCTTATTATTAGCTAGCATCATATGCTTCCCAGGTAGGCGGGTAGATGTCATTCGAGCTTCGATAATTGCAACTATTCTAACCATAATAAAAATACACTTTTAAAATCTTCCGGAGTCATGATTAGTAGTCTCACTTTGTTATACACGTTCAGAATTTTAAAATTCAACATCAACATCATGTGACGACGGCCAGACCTCATAACCAATAGATATCTAGCAAGATATGCACCATCCTGCCCAGTTACACCACAAATTAATGCTCTTTTATTTTTCTGCATAGGGAAAAATTTTCTTTAAAGGTCCCTCTTTAGGCAAGGTTGGCAATATTTATTTTTAAATATTTCAGATATCCAGCCGTGGTATCTTGCTATTAATGTCACAACAAGCCATCCTATTGACAATGAAGAGTGTGAAGTTAATGCCCTATAAGAATATAGCACCGACTGCCTAAAAGGGTGGGTTATCGACTTGAACTTTCTATTTGCTGTCCAACTATCTTGATTGTTTTTATAAAAATAAAAATCCCCCTCCCCATACCACTTGAATCTTCCATATGTAGAGCGAAAGGTTGTATTATTTTTGTCAAATACTAAAAGATCTATCATTCCAATTGAAAGATTTTTTCTTTCCATTTGAAGAGCTAAATCCGCATCATCCGATGTATGTGAACCCTCTGTAAATTCACAATAGTCAAACACGCTTCGTGAATACATGCTTGGAGTTCCTACAACTTTAACATTCTTAGTTTGATCTTCTCCAAGGCATTTCCATCTAAAATCTAATCCTTTGTCCCATGCATTAATTGGATTACCAACTCTCGTTTTCACGGTAGCAGCATCAAAACCTGCTTCCACTTTCAATTTCACAAAAGAATCTATAAAACCTTTCGACATAACATTATCTGAACCAAAAAATAAAATCTGATCTCCAGAAGTGTTGCTTACCCCCAACTGCCTAGCGTATGGCAACCCTCTTCCATCATCAGAAATAATTTTTTTTACCCCTAGTTCTTTAGCAATTTGAACTGTTTTATCGTTTGACTTACCGTCAACGATAACAATTTCAAAAAAAATATTTTTTTTAATTGATAAGATGCATTCTCTTATCTCGTCTTCAACATTTTTTACGCACAAAACTACTGACACGCTACTTCTCACTTGCTATCTCCATATAAAAAATCTATATTTGATTTTTTTAGTTAAAATAATAACCCACTAACATTCTAACGTTAACAGTCAAAAGAATAATTTTACCGCATAGGATACAGTGCTAGGGTGTAGTGGTCCGTTAATCTTGGACACATTTCAAGCCACTTTTTCCAATTCAGCCATCTTTTGAGCGGGTGTCATATACCCGATCGCTGAATGAATCCTTTT
>Ga0209665_1002010_pt1 | contig 10911 bp, 16 predicted proteins | sample SaaInlV_200m_DNA_2_FD_184675 | JGI IMG/M metagenome (GOLD analysis project Ga0209665, IMG submission 184675) | Marine microbial communities from expanding oxygen minimum zones in the Saanich Inlet - Saanich Inlet SI074_LV_135m_DNA (SPAdes) (version 2) | ecosystem: Environmental > Aquatic >... | reverse complement strand
TCTAATGTTTGTCCTGCAAAATGTTTCAGTCCATTTTTAACAATATTAGGAGAATCTTTGTTATTTTCTTCACCATATACTTCAACATTTGATTTTTCACACATAGTTTTTAGTTGAACTAGTGCTCCTGGCCTATAGGTATCAGCACCCACCACTCCAACTTTGTATCCTTGACCTGTTAAAAATTTAGCAAGTTTTGATGTCACAGTAGTTTTACCGCTGCCTTGAATTCCAAGTAAAATAATCTTATTTTGTTTTCCAGGTTTAAAATCAAATTCAGATTCTTCACCTAGTAATTTTGAAAGTTCATCATATAGGATCTTTACAATGTGATCCTTTCTAGAGAGTCCAGGAGGAGGAGTCTCATTTAGAGCACGCTCTTCAAGGTGCTTAGTAATTTCCAAAACAAGACGCACATTAACATCAGATTGAAGTAAAGCTCTTTGAACATCCTTGGATAATTCTTTGATTAATTCCTCATCTATGCCTGAAGATTTTACAATTTTTTTAATTGCATCCCCTAAACTAGTCTTAAGGCCTTCAAGCATTGAAATTCAACCCCGCATCCACTATTTCAAACCTTCCTCTATAGCCATCCCATTTTTTTTCAGACTGATTAATTTTGATCGAATTTGTAAAGAGAGGACAATTTGTTACAAATGTTTCAGCCTCGCCCCCTTCAAAATTTAAATTAAAACCAAATTTTTCAGATAAATGTTTCAATGAAACTATGTCAGATTTTGAAATGATTTTTCCCAACCAAGAATCATTTAATCCATCTGATGATACAGTAGTCATAACAAAATCAAATTCTGAATCAATTAATTCATTCATGTATTTTTCTGGATCGGTATTCCATAAAGGTGCAATAACTTTCAAATTTAATTTTGAACAAACATTTTCAAATTTATCTTTTTGAAATTTACTTTGTATTCCACCGTGAACCAATCCTTCAATTTGAAATTGTTCTTTTGCATTTTGTAATAAATTTTCAATAAGGGTTAATTCATTATCAGTTTTATCTGAAGTTGAAGCAATAGTCAATTGTGGAATATTCATCGATTCTGATTGTAATTTTGTCCATTTCATATTTGGATGATGTAGTAAATGACTTTCATCAGATTTTGGAAAAATACTCAAGAGACATTTTACTTCATGCCCTTGTTTTTGTGCCAGATAGATTGCATATGTACTATCTTTTCCTCCCGAAAAAAGAGAAGCTAATTTCATTATCTAAAAAATATTTAATTCAATAAATTTTTCAAGTTTATAGAAAAAGATGCTTCAATACTCATAATCGTCATCACGAAATCAGACGGCTTTTCCGATAATCATCAGCATCATCATTCGTTCTTAACACGCATTATTTTAGTTCTATCCATTACAACCCAATACTCAACATTTTGAGCATTTTCTAATTTACCTTTGACTTCATCATCAATCAAAGAAATGTCAATAGTTTCAAATGATTCAGAATCCATAACTTGAACTACATCACCATTAATGGAGATAATTTGACCGATTTTTTTGTTAATTAGAGGAATATGAATTTGCATGCTAACAGGTCCTACGTGAGGTCTTTTTTGACCATCAAAAACACCTTGACCAACAATTCTTGCTTTTGCTGAACCGTGTTTACCTGGTTTTGAAGTATCATATTCTACAATTCTACATGGTTCTCCACTGGGTTGATCAGTATGTGGTAATAGAATGTATGATCCAATTTTCAAAGAACCAAGATCAGCGGGTTTACTCATGCAAAACAGTTTTTGGTCGAATATTTAACGCTTACACTTGGAAAAGGAGTTGAAAAAATCAAAACTAAATTTAGGCATATTTTCATAGAATACTCTATTTGGATTGTAAAGAAAATTTTTAACTTTTCTACTTTAGTTTGTCAAGAATTGAAAGACTCATCAAATTAGTCATGGTCATTCCTTTTCGATTAATATCTCGTCTAGTTTGATCACAATATTTCTTTACACTCTGATGACTTTTCTCACTTGCAACTTCAATTACAACAATATTTTCAGAGTAAGGGAATGTAAATTTTGAAGTGTTTAAGCAAAATGTGTTCATATTTCCTAGGCCTGCTATCTCAATTTTATCCCTTTTTAGTAAAAGATTTGCAATTTCTTGTAAATCATCTCCATCATCACCATATTCTAAATAGTAAACAGAAACAAAATTGGTATCACCTTGAACTTCTCGTTGAAAGAGATCATCTTTGATGTTAAAGACAAAAGATGTTTTTTCTTGATTATGAACTGCAAGATCTTTTGAGATTTGCTCACTATCTTTGAATTTAGCTAAAATGTAATGATTTGTAGAATCAGAAAAGTACGGTTTACTTTCACTAGAAAATGTTCCTGTAACAAAGTACATTTTTTCAATATTTTTTGATTTTGTCCAAGTCTCTTTTAGTTCAACAGAATCATGATTGTGTAAATATGGAGCACATACGTATCCAGAATAAGAAAGTTCTAGTTTAGACATAACTACTACAAAAAAACTTTTCAGACTATTTATGCGTATATAGATCATGACGATCAAATTTGAATTTCATCTACGATAGTTTTTTAATAGTAGAGATCTTCATTTTTTTGTCCCGTGGTAGCTCAGCCTGGTAGAGCTCCTGGCTGTAGTTGTTGGCTTTAGATGGCTAAACGAATAACAGCCCATCAGGCATACAGAAACCGGGTTGTCGATGGTTCAATTCCGTCCCGCGGGACCACAAATTTTTGAAAATGATTTTAAAAATAATAAAAAGATAGACTAGTTTAAGATAAATCTTAAATTAAAAAATTTGTTGCCTATGCTGATTTTTTGACTTGTTGTGCTGCTGGGCCTTTTTGACCTTCGCCTACTACAAACTCGACTTTATCGCCTTCGTTGATGAATCCGTCAACATCTGATTTGTGAACAAACAGATCGTCTCCACCTTCTCTTTCAATAAAACCAAAGCCTTTGGTTCGGTTGAACCATTTTACTGTGCCTTGTTCTGACATTAATTTGAAATAATATATTCACTATATTAACTAAAGCATCAAAATTGAATTAAGTTAGAGGTGAAGGTTAGAAATCTTTTGGAATATGATTTTGATCTTTAAGCCATTCAACTTGAGGAAGCGTAAATCTCCAAACAATGTCGCCACGCTCCTTTTCCTTAAAATCCCAAGGTGCAATAATTACAATATCATTATCTCTAATCCAAACTCTTCTCTTTAATTTACCACGAATTCTTCCACGACGGGTAACATTATCATCACATTTTATCATTACATTTTCTCCGCCCATCATTTTCAATACACGGCCAAAAAGTTCACCCTCTTCAGGTAATCGAATTTCTTTTAATGCACTTTCATTTTTTACTTGGCGCTTACCCATATCGTATATTCCCATTATGAGCATATAACTGGTAGGGTTATTGGAAGAGCAAAATTAAGCAAAAGAGATTTTTATCAAGCATGATAAAAAAATCCATGGAATTTAGATGCATTGATGAATGCGCTCAATGCTGTATTGAAAGAGAATATTATCCAAGTAAAAAATTTGGCAAAATAGGAGTATTGATTCTTCCAGAAGAAAAAGAGAGAATAGAGAACCTTGCAATTAAAAATAATTTAGAAATTAAGATTTTACCAAGAATCGGAATGTCTAAAAATAAAAATACAGTCCCAACAAAAATTTTAGCGTATCAATTAATGGGTGCAGAGAAAAATGGAAACACATGTCCATTTTTAGATACACATAGTGGAGACAAATCACCACATGGAGGATTTCCATGTAAAATATACAATGAAAGACCTCTTGCATGTACGGCATATCCTTTAATCGAATCAGACCCAATCACACTTGATCAAAAATGTAAATTCTGTAAAGAACATGGAAATGCTAATGAAAATCTAAATGGTGAAACTGAAGCACTTTTAAAAATTAAAGAGAAAATGATTCCAGATGAACAAATCATTTGGAGATATGCAACAAACGTTGGAGAGGAAGAGGATCAGAACATATTGGAATCAGGTTGGATTTTAGAAGAGTAAACATCCCAAACATAGGAATTAGTACAAATTCAGCCAAAAATTCAAAAGGCATTACATCTTGGGATGAATATGAGTGAAGATGCTTGGTCAAATTTAGACAAAGTTGATCAAAAAATTATTGAAATTCTAAATAATAATGCAAGAACCCCATCAAAAGAAATTGCATCTGAATTAAAAAAATCAGGTCATGATGTTTCAGATAGAACAATTAGAAAAAGAATAGAGCGTCTAGAAAAAAGTGGGATTATCAAAGGATACAAAGCAGTTCTAACAGATGTGTCAGGAATTAATGAATATCAAGCTGTATTGATGAAATTAAACCATCCAAATCACTTGAAGCAGTTAAAGATTCAATCAAAGAGTTCATCATAAAACTAGACAATTATCTACTCATATCAAATATGGAAGGAGAATGGAATATGCTCGTACTATTGCAAGTAAATTCTGAAAAAACAAACACATCACAAAAAATTGTAGAGAAGTTTTCAGATGAGTTAATTGATTATAGAATAAATGAGATTGACATTAAAGATGTGAATATTCTAAATATGTCATTATTATTATTGTAGTAAGGAATATTCAGACTCTGCAATATCGATTGCATTTTTAACTTCATCAAGAGTGAAAGGTTTTTGAATAAATGCTGAAACCCCAGAACTAATAGTTTTGTTAACACGGGTAGTTGTTTTTTCATCAGCAGTGATTACTACAATTTGTAAATCAATTTTTTCATCAAGTAACTTAGTAGCAACAACATCACCTTCGAGATCTGGTAATCCCATATCAAGTAAAACAATAGGTGTTCTATTATCAGAAAATAATTTTTTACATCCTTTCACACCATCTTTTCCATTTTCAAAAACATGAATTTCAGAATAACCTAATTTTTCTGCATATGTTTTTAATTTCATTGCAATTGCTTTACTATCATCAATAATAACAACAGGTCTAGTGATTAAGATCGGTGTTTGGAACATAGATTTAGCTTTTTGATATGCATCTTTAGCTTTGTCAAACTCACCTAAACTTAAAAGACATTTTGATGCACATAGTAAAGCACCTTTAACATTTGTAGAATTTTTTGTTTTTGAATATTTTAAAAATAAATCACTTGCTTCTTTAATTTCATTTTCAGAACCTTTTCCTTGTCTAGTTTTACATTCACTTGCTAACATGTACAACAAAGCAGACTTTAGAAGTTCAAATTTTTTTTATAGATTCAGCCTGATTTAGAAAGAGGGTATGAGCAGTGATGAATTGTTTATTCTTAAGATGAGTTAATGCAACTTCACAACTTATTTTGGTATCCAATTGTAACACTCAATTTTTTTCTGTTATAAAATTTTGTAGTTTCGTGTTGAACTATGGGTTTATCACAGCACGGCCAATAATTTTTCTGGCTTTAAGATCTTCAAGAGCAGTATTTGCATCTTCAAGAGAATATCTTTTAGATATAACTGGATTAATTACACCTTTCCTTGCAAGGTTGAGGAGTTCCACCATATCATTGTAATTTCCAGTGTATGCACCTTGTATGGTAATTGATTTTAGAGGAATAGTTACAAGAGATAATTCAAGAGAACCTCCAAACAATCCAACTAGAACTAGGTTTCCACGTTTTCTTAAAACGGCCAAACCAGTTTTTACTGTTGGCGGTGCATTAACAAAATCAATTACACTATCAGCACCTTTATCATTACATATTGAAAGAATTTTTTTAACAGTATCAGAATCTTTAGAATTTACAGTAAAATGAGCACCCATTTCTTTTGCAGTTTCTAATTTTTTATCATCCAAGTCAACACAAATAATTTTAGCATCAGTAATAGCAGATGCAATTTGTACACCCATCAATCCCAATCCACCAGCACCTACAATTACAATAAACTCAGGTGAGTTTTGATTTGCTTTTTTGACTGCGGTGTATGCTGTTAATCCAGAACAAGCAAGTGAAGTAGCAGCATCAGGATCTACACCATCAAGTTTTGCTAAATATTTAGAATTAGGAATTAAAGTATAATCAGCATAACCACCATCTTGAAAAAGACCCATAGATTTTGGTGCATCACATAGATTTTCATTGCCTACTTTACATGCAGGACACTCCCCACAGCCCATCCAAGGGAAAACTAGAACATCATCCCCTACTGAAACATCAGAAACATTTTCTCCAATGGATTCAATAGTTCCAACAATTTCATGGCCAGGAGTTACAGGGTATTTTACACCTCGATCTGTGACTTTCAAAAACTCACCATCTCCAAGATCATACCCACCTTCCCACAAATGCAAATCACTGTGGCAGACACCTTCAGACTTTACTTTCAGTAGAACCTGAGTTCCACTGGGTTTTGGATTTTCAGATTCGGATATAGTAAGAGGTTCATTTGGGCCTGGAATTCGGGCAGATTTCATAGTAGAGATTTTCACATTAACAATATAAGAGTTGACTGGATGTGAGGAAAAAATAGAGCCCTTAGATATTATTGAATAGTCAAAGAGAAAGTATGTGAGCGAATCACAAACTCCCAATAGTATTTCTCAGGAACCAGTAAACATTCTATTTAGCCCATCATCAGTTGTTAAAAAAGACGTTTGGGAAATTGATCTAATTCAAATTTTAAATTTATTAATAAAAATTCTTGAAAAGACAGGTAAGAAAGATCTCAAAGTAGCAGGAATGGCTGCACTGTCATCATCGCTAATTTATAGAATGAAAGTAGAAAGTATTTTTGCATTACAAAAAGCAGCAATGGATAAAAAACCAATGCATCAAAGAACAGATGTAGATATTGAATTAATAGACATTCCATATAGACATGAATCCACATATCCAGTTTCGTTAGATGACTTACTTGGATTATTACAAAATCTCATAGGTACAATTGCAAATCCACAATCCAGACGAAATAAACAATTAGAAATAGAGCCAATCGTAGCACCAGACTTTCAAGAATTTTTCATATCTCTTGAAAGTATTATTGGGAAATACGAAGATCTAATTATGAAAAAGATAAGCGCAGTTGGATTTGGATTATTACAAGATATCATTGCAGACCTTGATCAAGTGGACTCAATCAGATGTTTCTTTGCAGCATTATTTTTGGCAAGAGATCAAAAGGTGGACCTTGAACAAGCAGAAGATGACATCAAAATTATCATCGTGAAAGATGAATTAACAAATTAATCACAGGTGTAAAAAAATGGTAAAAGTCGAGAATTTAGATGAAGCCACAGCAAGAATAGAAGCAGCACTGTATTCTGCAGGTAGACCACTTAGAATTGAAGACATTGTACGAGCTTCAGGCACAGAATCAAGAACAAAGACAATGACCTTACTTGAGAGCATTATCAAAAAAACAAAGTCAGCTTTCAAAGGATTGGAAATTGCAATACTTCCAGACGGATCATATGTAATGCAATTAAAACCAGAATACAGTTCAACTGTCAAAAGATATGCATCAAAACCAGTTCTACCAAATGCAACACTCAAAACATTATCATATATTGCATACATGCAACCCATCGCATCAAAACAACTTGTTGAAACAAGAGGATCTGGAGTATATGCACATCTCAAAGAACTACGACAACTAGATTACATTACTAGTCAAAATGTAGGGCGAATGAAAATTTTTACAACAACTGACAAATTCCAAAAATACTTTGGGATTCAAGGAGACGTGGAAGATCTAAAACAAAGACTGTTCTCCAAAGTAAGGAAAACAGCCAGCAGACAATCAACTCCAACACCACCTGTCGCATCAGAAGTAAACTAAGATTTTTTAACTCAAGGCTAATTTTTTGCGTTTTGTATAAATTAGAGTAATTCAGACAACATTTGTGAAAAAATCCGTAGAGAATCTAGCAACTAGTAAAATTACTGGTGGAAGAAGAGTTCCACTTAGAATTAGAAGAAAATATGAAACTGATAGATATCCAAATGAGCCAATCAACGGAGCTCAAGTTACAGTAACAAGAAGAATTCGAGGCAATAACCAAAAAACAGCATTGAAATCAATTGACTTTGTTAATTTAGCAACAGGTGAAGCTAAAGTTAAGAAAACAAAAATCATCAAAGTGTTAGATAACGCTACAAACAATGATTACAAAAGACGTGGTATCATTACAAAAGGTGCAATTCTTGAAACAGCAGAAGGTAAATGTAGAGTTGTTTCAAAACCAGGACAAAACGGAATCGTTAACGCAATTTTACTAAAGGAGTAAAATGAAAGCTTACGACCCGCTTAATGTCGTTTTAGTTTAATCAATTATCTTTTTTGTTACGCGTCATATCTACTACAAATAGTATTTTGGTCAAAACGACTTAAGATGTAACAGTGTAGAATATGACGTAATTCTCTAAGATTCATAAATCGTATTTTCAAGTACAATTCCATATGGTTTGTAAAGGAGCCTGTGAATCCCACAAAGCAAAAAGAGTTCATGGAATTAATCGTTATGTAATGGGTCAAAAGCACTGCTCAATTTGTGATATTTTCATATGGTGGGATGGTAGACATTGTCCGTGTTGTAATTATATGTTGAGAACAAAACCAAGAAACACCAAAAATAGAAGGCAGATACAAGAGATTCTAACCATACAAAGAATCTAACATAAATCATGATTGAAATCCATAACTTGAGTCAAAATAATTAATCATTCTAAATATTTTATCCTTTAAAAGAAATTCAATATAATCACAATAATGAGTGAAATACAGAAAATCTACAAAGTCAAAATAGACGATACTCCTGCAGAACTAGAGTTTACTGAAAATTCCATGTTATGTACAACTGGTGATACAGTTCATTTTGAGGTGCAGTTAGATGGTAAAGAATTGAGATCATATCAGTTTCAAAAACCAAATAAAATAGCATTAAATATTCATGTAGATTCAAAGTTGAAATTTGTCAGACTGACATCAAAGTTTGCAGTAGACATTAGTGAAACAATTGCAAGTCTAGTGAAACAGTAGATTACACCAGTACAGTTTAGGTAGAAAAATTAATTGTTACTTTTAGGTTGGTTAGGAGACTTTCTAATTGTTTTTGGAAAATACTCTCTCATCATTGATGCAACTAAATTAGGATTATTTCTATATCCGGACGAATCAGATTCATAATGTCCACATTTAAAAGGTTCTGGTAAATTCTAGTGATCTAGTACACAAATAGTGAAATATGGATCTTCTCCAGATTGATTTTGAATTTTATCGATAATTTGTACTTGATAACTTGGAATGAAATTCTCCATTGTAACTCTACTGTTAAATTTTGGTGATCTCAGTTTAATTTGGTCTGAGAATTACCAATCATAAAAGAACTTTGAATCATCTTCTTTTTGTTGGGTCCTGTTTTTCTAGTTGGATTCTTTGATAGTTTGGCTCTACATTTGTGACAGTTTGGTTGAGTAATGATTCTGTTATTTGTCTTTCTGTACCCGATAATTTCTGAAACTGTCTGGGTAGTAATTGCAGTTATGCCGCATTTATTGCAGACTTCAAATGTTTGTTCTGGCATCATGCCGCCGACATTCTCCTCTCTTCTTCTGTTCATGTTAAGAATAGATGGCATGTCTTTTTTCCATTCATTTTTCTTCGTATTGATAAATCCGCATTCAACTTGTAGGATTCTGTCAATTTCTATAATCTTGCTTTTTGGAGTCCTTTCTTTTGCAGATATTAGTACCGTTTTTTTATTTTTAATCCCAATACGAATCATCTCCATCAATTTCGGACCAATTTTAAACACAAACGACTTGTCATATCCCCATGATTCGGATAACAATTCCTCAAAAGTTGCAAACCATTGAGGATAGCCTCCTTGCATTGCAGGAGTCATGTTGACTTTGTTTCTTGTTTCATGTCGGATTACTGTAACTTCTTCTAATGAAGAATGTGGTCTAATGAAATTATAATTTATCATATTGTAGTGAATTACATTTTCTGAGGTGTATTTGTAATGAGATAAAATATCCATGTTTCTCTTTATCTTGGCCCATGCACTCTCAATGTTGTTGTTATGTCTTGGTACAATACCTTCTGATTTTCTAGGCTTTAGATGCAAAGTTGATTGGTCTTTTGAGCGTATTAAAATGTGATTTAATTCGGAGTTATTATGATTTTTGATGTCCTTTGAGATTCGATTCATTGCTGGCTTGTATGCCTTGTAACAATCTGTAATTACATCGGATGGAAATCCTGCAACAATAATTGCAGTCTTGATTAGTTTGTATATTTCCTTGTTGTCAGGTCTTGAATCTGTGATAATGTAGTGCATCATAATTCTGGTATCAAGATCAATTATGGCAGTAAGATACTTTTTCTTTGATATTCGTTTAGAATTTTCTGACATTGCCCGAAGTCTTTCCCATTCCTTTCTGAATTGTGTATCATTTAGAAATCCTCCGTCCTTTCTTTTTTGATTAATTGTCTTCATTTCAGAAAGTAGTTTTTCATCTGCATCATGAAATGTTCCCTGAATATTAATTACAGTTTCATCTATGCCCCAAACAGTGCCATACTCCAGACAACACAATATATCATCTGTAAACATTTTTGCATATTGTAAATATTGAGTTGACCATTTGAGAATTGTCGGATGTTTTATTATCTCACCCCAATCAATGTACATCTTAAGGCATGTTTGCCTTGAACTCATTCCAAATACAATATTGTCAAATATATTTCCCATCTTTTTTAGTTGAAGTTTTGTAGTTTGTGAACTTTTTACAATCAACTTATCCTAAAACCCTCCAATACATCATGATTGATGCCAAATATACAAATCCAAGATAATTGTCACAATTCTTTTCATATCTGATTCTTGTTCTATGAAGACCATTCTTTAACCACGCAAAGAA
>Ga0209665_1002008_pt1 | contig 10920 bp, 11 predicted proteins | sample SaaInlV_200m_DNA_2_FD_184675 | JGI IMG/M metagenome (GOLD analysis project Ga0209665, IMG submission 184675) | Marine microbial communities from expanding oxygen minimum zones in the Saanich Inlet - Saanich Inlet SI074_LV_135m_DNA (SPAdes) (version 2) | ecosystem: Environmental > Aquatic >... | reverse complement strand
AATGGAGCATGCCAATACGAAATTGGCCACAAGCAATGAATCAGTTTATAATCCTACATGAGGACAGATTGAAAGATTATGTCTGATTTGCAACAGAGGTGTTTACACGGAATTATTTACAGGGTCTACGAGCATGCTAAAAATATTATTAACATATATCATAAGTTGCTTTTTTTGATTTTATATGAAACAAACACATCATAAGAAAATAATAATTTCACATTTTGTTGGTTTGAATGGTATTGGCGGAGTCCAATCAAATTTTGTTGAGTATATGGAGAGTGTAGAATCAAACAATTCTAAATATAAACATAGAGTGTACACGATTGGATGCGTTGATCCACATTACCACATTACCAGTAATGTGCTCGATATAAGAAAAATATCAAATTTATATAAATTAATATTAGACCTTGTATCTAAAAATGTAATTGTACATTTTTACAATAATCTATCAAGCTTTAAAGTGGCACTTCTTTTAGTTTTTTTACCTGTTCGTAAGTTTGTTGTTCATGAGCGTGGAACCATCTGGAATCAAAAATCTAGAAAATGGCTAGTTCCACGTTTTATTGCTTGGAAGTCTGACATTATTTTGTCAAATTCTTATGCAACAAAAATAATGTTAGTAAAAAAAATATCCATTCCTGAAAAAAAAATACGAGTATTGTACAATGGTATTAACACCTTAAAAGAATACAATCACAATTGTTATCATAAGAAAAATAATTTAAAATTTCGTATTGGATTTATTGGTCGTTTAGATTCACCTAAGGGCGTACATGTGTTAATTGATGCTATGCATTATCTTAAAAACAAGAGTTTTGAATTAGTTATTGCAGGTAATGGGGTGTTAGAGGGTTTACTTAAAGAGAGAGCATCTACTTTAAATAATATAAGTTTTATCGGTCGTGTAAAAAACCCTTATTTGTTTATGAGTAAAATTGATTTACTTGTAGTTCCATCAATTAGAGAGCCATTAGGTAATGTGTGCCTTGAGGCTGGCTTATGTAGAGTGCCGGTACTTGCTGCAAATATAGATGGTTTGCCTGAAATTATTGAAGATAAAATATCTGGTGAGTTAATAGGTACAACTGAAGATGTCTCAATTAATCTTCCGGATGATGCCGTTCCATTACCTGAATTTGTGGTTAATCCTGTTAAGGGTGATCTTAGTGCTCCAAAGCAAATTAATCCTTCCATATTAGCAAAAAGGATATTGAAATTAAGCTCTCAGGACGATAAACTAAAGTATTATGCTGATGAGCTAAATAAAAAAGTTAAAAATAAATTTAGCATTGATAGGTATAGGCATGAATTACATAGAATATATCGTGAAATTGATATATAAAATATAATGGCAGTATATGGCTATATCTTTAATATTAAAAGAAAATTATATGAGTTTAAATAGAAAGCAACTGATACAGAAGCAATCAGATAAATTAGCAGAAAATCGAGATAAATGGATTAAAAAGAATAGTTATTTTTATAAAAACGACCGATCGTATATGCAGTTCTTGGTTGGAGATAATAAGCGTATATTAGAACTTGGTTGTAGCACGGGTCAGTTGTTAAATGCCTTAAATCCATCTTATGGCGTAGGGGTGGATTTAAGTGCTAATATGGTTTCTATTGCGCAGAAAAATTATTCAAATCTTGAATTTATCCAAGGTGACTTGGAAGATCAAGAGCTTATTTCTTCATTGAAAGGTCCATTTGATTATATTATTTTATCTGACACCATTGGTTATTTGGATGATTGTGAAGAGGCTTTTACTCGGCTTCATTCTTTGTGTACGCCAGATACACGTCTGATAATCGCTTATTATTCATGGCGCTGGCAACCCATTCTTACTTTGGGTGAGAAAATTGGCCTAAAAATGCCTTTAGTCAAAATGAATTGGCTATCTACTGAAGACACTATGGGTTTTTTACAATTGGCTGATTTTGAATCGGTTAAACGTGAGTGGCGTCAGTTAGTACCGCGCAGTGTATTTGGATTAGGAACATTAATCAACCGTTTTATTGGTACTTTACCATTTATACGCCATCTTTCACTTAGAAACTATATAGTCGCGCGTCCAATGCAAGAGGTGACTTTTAGTAATCCATCTACTACCGTTCTGATTCCTTGTAGAAATGAGAAGGGTAATATAGAAAATGCGGTGAAGCGACTTCCAGATTTCTGTGAAGATTTAGAGATTTTATATGTAGAAGGTAATAGTCAAGATGGTACTCTAGATGAGATAAATCGAGTGATTAAAGCTTATCCAGATAAAGATATTAAAGTATTGGTTCAAGATGGGAAAGGTAAAGGGGATGCGGTACGTAAAGGGTTTAAGCATGCTCGAGGAGATATTTTGATGATTCTGGATGCAGACCTTACAGTTCCCCCAGAGGATCTGACAAAGTTTTATAAAGCTATTTCAGCAGGCAAAGGGGAATATATTAATGGTACACGACTTGTTTACCCTATGGATGATCAAGCAATGCGTTTTTTAAACTTCTGGGCTAATCGAATTTTTTCAGTGCTTTTTACTTGGCTTTTAAATCAAAGGCTTACTGATACTCTTTGTGGAACCAAAGTATTAACCAGGAAAAATTATGAGAAGATTGTAGCTAATCGCTCCTATTTTGGCGAGTTTGATCCTTTTGGAGATTTTGATCTTATTTTTGGTGCTACTAAACTCAATCTAAAGATTGTAGAGGTGCCAATTCGCTACGCTGCAAGAGAGTATGGAGAAACGCAAATATCTCGATTCCATCATGGTTGGCTTCTTTTAAAAATGGTTGTTTTTGCCTATAAAAAATTAAAAATTGTTTAATGAAGTCTAATAATTTTTCATTAAAAGATATTTTTGTTGGTCAAGATGTTAACCGTGTTTGGCAGGTTACTGAAGAACAGATTGATCAGTTTGCATTGCTGAGTGGTGATTACAACCCATTACATGTTTCTGATAAATATGCGATTAGTAGTGGGTATAGGGGTCGTGTTGCCCATGGATTTTTATTTGGTGCACAACTTTCTGGAATTATTGGCATGTTGTTACCAGGAGAACGATGCTTGTTGCTGGAAGAACAACTTTCTTTTCCAGGATCTATTTATCCTAAAGACATCATATTAATTAATTGCACTGTGAAGGAGATTTGGAAAGACCTTTCATTGGTAGAATTAAAAGTAAAAGCAACAAAAAAAATAATGGATAGTCAAGATGCTAAAACAATGGTAAGAGGAAAAATTCAGTGCAGGATCCGATCTTAATTTTAGGTGCAACAGGCGCAATTGGCGGTGTAATTGCTAAGCGTTTAGCAATTACAGGCCCAGTTATTTTACATGGGAGAAGTCAAAGTAGGATGAGTTCATTGAAAAATGAACTTTCTAATGGTGGGCATAAAGTAGAGTCATATTTGGCGAATTTAAAACAACTGGATGAGGTTCAATCATTTTTCGATAAAATAGCAGCACGACATAAAAAACTTTCAGGTGTTGTATTTTCTGTAGCACAACCATTTTCCAACAAGCTAACACACAATACACCTTGGAGTGATTTTTCTGAACAAATTGATAGCCAGTTAAAGTCATTACACTATGTTGTTCAAAATACTCTACCACTATTAAAAGGTCATAAATGTGGCGCAAGAGTGATTGTGTTATCTACAGAATTTTTGATTGGCGCACCTCCTGTAAAAACCGCACCTTATGTTTCTGCTAAAGCAGCTCTAACTGCATATTCTAGAGTTTTATCACAGGAGTGGCTAAAGTATAATATTAGAGTACATATTCTTGCCCCAGGGATGGTTAAGTCCGCATTAATAGCTGATATGCCAGATCGTTATTTAGATCAAGTAGTAGAAGGCATGCCTGAAAAACAGTTGACTACAGTGGATGATGTCGCGGATATGGCAGAGTTCCTGATGACGCCAAAAGCAGATACAATGTATGGCACTATAATCCATGCAAGTAGGGCAGTACGCAGATGAGTGATTCCCAATGGATAGATCAGTTATATGCCAATGATCTATTGAGTGAATCATCTAATATGGTGCAAAAGTTAGCAAAACGTTACAATCGAAATTCTAATAAAGTACCCCAACCAAAACAAACACTTAAAGTAGCATTGTTATCTGGGTTTACAATTGATTTTTTAGCAGATTTACTACCTTTGATGTTTTTTAGGCATGGTTTTGTAATTGAGCTTTATAAGGGTGGATACGGCGATATTGTTAGCGATCTACTAATATCGAAAAGTAAACTTCATGAATTTAAACCAGATCTAGTTATTGTATTGCCAACTCATAGAGATCTTGTTTTTTTTCCTTCATTAGGATCTACGCATGGTGAATATACAACAGCTTTACAAGAGGAGTTGGCGGTTTGGCAGAGTGTGTGGAATTCTGTATCGATTCCTATTATTCAGTTAAGTTTTGACCCGCCATCTAATCGTCCATTGGGGGAGTTAGATGGATATGTAGCAGGAGGTCTATTAGATTATGTGCGCCAGATAAATCGATTATTGGTAGATAATGCACCAACCCACGTCGGGTTTATCGATGCAGAGTATATGGCTTTCCGTGTTGGACTAGATAAATGGCATGATCCTCATCTTTATCAGATGTCAAAACAACCTTTTTCGTTTGATGTATTACCTGTATTAAGCCATACAATTGCAGCACGATCACAAGGGATGATGGCTAGAGGTAGAAAAGTGCTTATTCTTGATCTTGATAATACACTTTGGGGTGGAGTGATAGGAGACGATGGTCTTGAAGGGATTGTACTTGGCTTGGAGACAGCTGAAGGAGAAGCTTTTACTGCTTTTCAGCAATACATTAAAGAATTGGCAAATCGAGGAGTGGTTTTAGCTGTTTGTTCAAAGAATGACATAGATATTGCCATACAAGTTTTTCATCATCATAGCGGCATGGTATTACACGAAAATGACATTACACACTTTGAAGTTAATTTTGAAGATAAGGTGACTAATATTCAACGTATTGCTAAGGTATTAAATGTTGGATTAGACTCCTTGGTATTTGTAGATGATAATCCAGTAGAGCGCGCTTGGGTTGAGGGACAACTAAGAGATGTGCTGGTTGTTAATTTACCAAACGATCCAGCTGATTATATTATGGCATTAGATGAGTTAAATGCATTTTGTGTGCGAAAAATTACTAATGAAGATCTTGGAAGAAATCAGTCATATCAAGCTAGAAATGAGATAATTAAGCTTGAAAAAACTGACAATGCTATGTCAATTTTCTTGCAAAACCTACAGTCTGAATTAGTTATTGAGCAATTTGGAGACAGTACTTTAGATAGGGTTATTCAATTATTAGGCAAGACCAATCAATTTAATTTAACTCAGAAGTGTTATAGTATAGAAGAGTTACAAGATAAGAGTGTTGATGTAATAATTGTAAGATTACGAGATAGAACCCAAGATTATGGTATTGTGTCAGTCGTAGTAACAAAACTCAACGAAGAATATCTTGAAATTGATAATTGGGTAATGAGTTGTAGAGTTTTTTCACGTAGACTAGAATACGCAATTCAAGAAATTCTAATTAGAAAATCAAAACAGGCAGGGTGCCAATTTATTTATTTAAAACATCAAGTGACGGATAAAAATGGGCTTTTGACAAATATTATTCGTGATATTGGTTACGATGATTTAGGTAGTAACAAGTATAAGATGGATGTCGAAAATGAGCATAAGTCGATAGATCATTATATGAAAATAACAACGGAGTTAGTTTGATTGTGGAAAATAAAGAAATTTTAAAAACTCTAAATGATATTTTTAATGATATTTTTGATGATGATCTGCTTATATTAACTAGTAATACAACAGCAGAGGATATTGAGGAATGGGATAGTCTTAATCAAATTAAGTTAATTATAGAATGTGAAAGAGCTTTTAATATTAGATTAAAGTCCCGCGATATTAATATATTGGACAATATTGGAGAGATGGTAGAGCATCTTTCTAAGGTGATTGGTTAATACAAAAAAAGCATTCTGAAGTTATGTTGTTTAACGACCCTCTTTTTCTTTTTCTTTTTTTACCAATTGTAGTTTTTCTGTTTCATTTGATACGTAGAACTATTGGAGGAGAGGCTTCGATGTTGTTGATAGTCATAGCCTCTATTTTTTTCTACGGGTGGTGGAACCCTCCTTATTTAATGTTGTTGCTAGGGTCAGTATTATTCAATTATGCTGTTACTCATCAATTACTGAAAAAGCCTTCTAAACTATTATTGACCGTTGGAATATTTATCAATATGGCAATTCTAGGTTATTTTAAATACCGTAATTTCTTTATGGAAAATATTGGTCTTTTATTGGGAGAGAGTTGGCAATTTGAAGAAATATTTATTCCTTTGGCAATCTCATTTTTTACCTTTCAACAAGTAGCATTGCTGATAGATGCACAAGATGGACAAATAAAACGAGTTAAGTTTTTGGATTTTGCTACCTTTGTTATTTTGTTTCCGCAGTTGATTGCTGGCCCAATTGTTCTTTATCGTGAGATGGACAAACAATTGCAATCATTGCGAAAAGATGGTGGTGTCGGTCTGTCTTTATTTGGGCTTGGTGTTGTAACTTTCATTTTAGGGCTGTTTAAAAAAGTTGCACTTGCAGATGGTATTGCACCATTTGCTGATAGTGTGTTCGGTGTCGCAGATCAACTAACCATGTTGGAGGCTTGGGGAGGGGTTATTGCATATACCTTACAACTATATTTTGACTTTTCTGGTTATTCCGATATGGCTGTTGGGTTAGGTATGATGTTTGGATTGTTGCTGCCTATTAATTTCAATTTACCATATCGTGCAACATCAATGATTGATTTTTGGAAGCGTTGGCATATTACAATGACTCGTTTTTTTATGATGTACCTTTATTCTCCTATCTCTTTGTCAATTATGAGAAAGTCAATATTAAATGACTGGTCAAAACACAAACAGTTTTTGTTGGCAATTGTTATGCCTATAGTTATTACTTTTCTTGCTTCAGGATTATGGCATGGGGCTGCATGGACCTTTGTAATTTTTGGCGCAGTAAATGCTTTTGGGTTAATTGTGAATCATGCATGGAGGGAGTGGAAATTACCAAAACCACATACATTTTTTGGTTGGCTATTAACAATGTTAACGGTAATGATTTCTTTTGTTTATTTTCGTGCAGATAATATTGCTAATGCTAATATAATTATTTTAGCGATGGTAAATCCGGAATCTTTTGTGCTTCCAAATTGGTTGAGTTATTATGCAGATTATTTTGGAATATCGTGGTATACCTTATCAGTCTTTTCATCTGGGACATATACAGTCCGCATGGTAGGATGGATCATTGTCCTTGTTTTATTTTCTCTAATGTTGAAAAACAAGCCATTGCACTTAAATAAAATACAACCAACAATAGGGCTGGCTATTTCTTCATCTGTAATGTTGTGGATGGCTTTAGGTTGGCTAGATGAGCCTAGTACATTTATCTATTTTCAATTCTAAGTAATATATATGGATACTGAATGGCGTAAATTTATAAGTGTGTCGCTTCCAATTGTATTAATTTTTATTGCATTACTTGCTGAGGTTTTTGCTTATCTATTAAAAGATGCACCATTACGTAGACATGATTTGGATCGCTTGGTTGTAGCATTAAAAGAGGGAAAGTCAATCAATGCTCCAACTATTTTATTAGGAGATAGTATCACACAAGATGTGTTGAAAAGTTATCGTATTGCCTCAACAGGTGAGGTGGCAAATCTTACAACAAATAAAGCAAGTGGAGTAGTTGGCTCAATGTTTTTATTGAAAAGGTATTTGAAAAAAAATACTACACCCAAAAGGATTGTAATTGCATCAACTCCAGAGTTCTTTGGACATCATCCAACAGGCAAGGCTGCTGAAATCTATTTAACTTCTGTTTTTAATAAAACAGAAGAGCGTAGTTGGTTATTAAAGAACATAAATAATGTGTCTAATAGCAAGAAAATTGATCCAGCAATTTTAAATATTGAAAATAAAATTGGGTATAAGGCACTTGCACTATTTGCATTGACACCAGACAGTCTGATTGAGGGAGATGAAATGCCAAACAAGATGCCAGCCTTGGAATCTTCATCCGTTCATTCATCTATTCAAAGGGGAATAAATGGCCGTTCTAATGAGCCTCTTATATTATCCAAAATAGTTGGAACCGCATTAACAAATATTTGTAAAATGATTCCTAAAATAGACTTGTATTTTGTAATGGCTCCAATGCCAAAAACAACATACTTAAAAAGAAAAGAAAAAGGAGAAATTGACTCATTGAGAAATAAGTTATTTGAACATCTAAATGATAGTTGTTCAAATATTGATTTTATAGATATAAATGAATATAGGGTTTTTCCAGATATTGCAATGCGTGATCCTGATCATTTGAGGCGCCCAGGATGGACAGCTGAATATGCAAGACTGTTGAAAGAAATTATAATAAAATTGAGTTCAAAAAACTATTAAATATTACCGTAAGCATGCAATTAGAAGATTATCAAAAGAGTTGGAATGAAAAGCCTATTTTACGAGAAATTTATGATGATCTGTACCAAAAAATTGAGAATGTTTCACGTAGTGGAGATACTTTAGAGATTGGTGGAGGAATTGGCAATCTGTGTATTCGTGGGGGGCGAGTGATTAAGAGCGATATTCAACATTCTGCTGGAGTTGATATAGTTGCTGATGCACAACAACTTCCATTTGATAGTGAGGTATTTTCAAATGTTGTGCTGTTTGATGTATTGCACCACCTTCAATGTCCACTACTATTCTTTGCTGAAGCTCAGCGTGTATTAAAACCTGGTGGTAGAGTAATTATGGTAGAGCCCGGTATTACCCCTGTTAGTAAAATACTGTATAAAATAAAACATGAAGAGCCAGTTGAAATGGAGTGGGATATGAGTGATCCATGTAAAGTGGATTTAGATAAAGACCCTTATAATTCTAATCAAGCAATTCCGACAATACTCTTTAAACAAGATCCGCAATTATTTCTCAAGTTAGTAAAAGGATTTAATATTAATAGTTCAAGTTGGCTAAGTCTTTTCGCTTATCCACTCTCTGGAGGGTTTAAGTCATGGTCTTTACTTCCTTATAAATGGGTGCACACTATACTCAAGGTAGAGGAGAAACTCTTGCCATTTTTAGGTAATTTTATGGCATTTCGTTTGATGGTAGTGCTGGAAAAAGATGAATCGTAAGATAGTAAAAGATGTAACACTTCTGTTTCTATTAGCACTGCTAGCTCGTATTAGTTACGCTATCTTTTTTGTTGAGACAGAGTATTTGCTTTCTGAAGATCAGCTGGGCTATATTCAGCTTGCACAACAGTTTTCAGAAAGTAGTTTTTTAGAAGTAACTTCAGAGAGAGTTCTAGGATACCCACTGTTTATTTCATTTATTTATGCTGTATTTGGTGAATCATTGTGGAATATAGTTTCGGTACAGATTTTATTGGATAGTATCAGTTGTGTTGTGATTGCTTTAATGGCAAAATCACTTTTCAATAAAGGGTTTTGGATTGCCGGGGTTTTATCTGCTATCAATTTAAACATGATAATACTATCTATTATGATTCTAACAGATACTTTATTTTTATTTTTATTTGTACTATTTCTTTTTTCATTATTTCAATATATAAAAAATAAGAAAATCATGTGGTTTTTTATATTGGTTATACTTATATCATTAGCAACTTTAGTGCGTCCATCCTCTTATTACTTGTTACCAATTTTATTAATTGGCTTAGTGGGTTGGAGATTATGGCAGAGAGATGCTATTCTGAAAATCGGAGCACTGGCTACCATTTATTTAACTGTTGTTACGGTTTTATTGGGCGGCATTCACCAGCGTAACTATCAACGGTATGGTTCAACAGCATTAGTATATCAGACAGGAACACATATTTTAGGTTGGGTTGTTCCTGCAACTTATCAATATTCTGGTCAAGGAAGTTATCAACAAGGACAACAATTAGCTAGAGAAAGGCTAGCTTCGACATTACAGCATGATCAATTAGAAGTGTTATCAACAAACCCATTTGAAAGCAGTTTTTATCTAACAAATGTAGGAAAGGAGATATTATTTGAATTTGGTTTTATAAAAATACTGAAGGCTTGGTCAGTAGGCTCTGTTGTTAATTTATTAGCTCCTAGTGTTGCTTTTTCTCCAGCTTTACGAGCAATGGAGCATCCATCTTTTTATGAGACCAAAGGAAATGGTATAGTCGAGAAACTGTTTAATTATATAAAGAATAGTGACGGATTTCTTTATCTTTCCATTTTAGCAATTGGCACTGTTATATCTGTAATATTTACTATACTGGCACTGATAGGTGCATTTAAGATGATTTTAACATTGCCATCCATAATAGTGACTGTACTTATATTCCTGGTGGGTTACTTCTTTGCTATAACTGGTCCGATAATAGGGGTAAAGTACAGGCTTCCTATCGAGCCAATTTTAATATTATTTGTAACATACTTTTTGATTGAGTATATTTCTAAGCATGGAAGATCTTATAAAAATTCTCATTAATCCACTTGTTTTAGCGGTACTATATATTGTTTGGAGGTTTGTGAGGGGTGGCATGTATAGAAAACATATTGCCTACCTGTTTATTTGCCTTTATTTAGTTTTAATTCCATTTACTTCTAAGGTAATGTATCAGCTTTGGAGTGTTGACGATACTGTAGTTGCTGAAAGTCAATATGATGCAGTAGTGGTGCTTGCTGGCATTGTACCAAGTAGGTGCTATCTAGAAAATAACAAGACCCTGTAAATAATTCCGTGTAAACCCTCATATTTTATAATCCCTAATAAAGGAGTTAAAAACATGAGTAACACAAACACACTAAAAATTAATAAATCCAACAT
>Ga0209665_1001986_pt1 | contig 10999 bp, 10 predicted proteins | sample SaaInlV_200m_DNA_2_FD_184675 | JGI IMG/M metagenome (GOLD analysis project Ga0209665, IMG submission 184675) | Marine microbial communities from expanding oxygen minimum zones in the Saanich Inlet - Saanich Inlet SI074_LV_135m_DNA (SPAdes) (version 2) | ecosystem: Environmental > Aquatic >... | reverse complement strand
TATAGGTCGCGGTCTTCCAACCATGTATGCTCCCCTCTTTCACTTCTTGCCCCGTAACAGGCCTGTCTTCATAGACTTTAAAATCGGGTGTCTCCAATTGGGATTTCAAATCTGGCAACTGGCTGCCCCCGATCCCTTTTGCCAAAATGGTAATGGTGCGGGTGATAGGTTCTCCCACCTTGGCTTTTTTCTCGTCTGAGAGCATGTCCGATAACTCTAAAGATGTTAGGGGAAGCCATGGGTCCATATTTGTTGCCGCAGGACGCACTTTTACAACCACTTCATTGCTTTGCTTGACGAACGGCTTATAGTTCCTGGACGAAAAGGGATCAAGACCCGCAAAAATATCAAATCCAGGAAAGTCATCGAAGGGCGAGCGCCGCCTCTTTTTGCCTTTTTCTTTGGACACTACCTGCCCTTGTAAGGTGATGGGGAAAATTGTGAAGTTTCCAGCTTTTAGAGGTGTAACCAGATACTGAACTTTCACGACCGTTTGGGTCTCTCCATCGATCATTTCCCTGTTCGATTGCGGTTTCCCCAGTTGCTCAATAATGGCATCAGTGACACTTGGAGGGTCCAATTGAAGATTCACTACATTGGGGCCATGAACAATGCTTACGGTATAGACGATGGCCTGATTGATGTAAGGTTCCTTTTCAGATACCTGTGCTTCAACTGTCAGGGAAACCCCTTCTTTTCCTTTTTCAGGGGCATTGGTTTTGCTCACCGAAACTTTGAAGGGCTGGGTCGTCAAAGTGCCTTCAGATGTTTCCATGGATATGGATGGGATAGAAATGTCTCCATCCCCCTTTGGGAGCAATATATACGTCCACGAAGTTGTCATGGACTGGGTCCCATTAATAAATTGAATGTTGGAAGCCTGGCTTTGCCCCGCAATTTTAAACTTTTCCAACAGTGGGTGATGATCTGGTTGCCCTTTTGCAGAAGCGTCCTTTAGGGAAAGAATGAGCTCTATGGTCTCCCCCAGTCCTACTGTGCTGTCATCAACAGTCGCAGTGAAGCTTCCTGCGTGCAAAAAAGTGGGAATAAAAATTAAAAGAGCTGCTATAAATTTTACCATGGCCGGAAAGGTCCTCCTGCTTTATTTTTACCGCTTTTTTCTTCATATTTGAATTGTTTTTTGAGAAAATCTTTCGGATCACTCTTTAATCGGTTCAGCCATAGGTCCGCATTGATGTCGGTTGCCGTCCGTTCTGGCTTTGATTCTCTGCCCTGGGAAGGCGCTTCTTGTGGTTCCGAAGCACTTTCAGGTTTTTCTTGCTGTCCCTTTTTTTCTTCAGGACGTTCAGAAGATTTCTTTTCTTCTTTTGATTCTTGCTTAGAAGCTTGGGGTTTGTCTCCCTTCTTTTGCTCCTCTGTCTGCTGTTCCTGTTTATCCTGATTCTCTTTTTCTTGATTCTGATTCTTGTTGTCCTGGTCAGCAGCTTCCTTGTTTGGCTCAGATTTTTGTGAGTCGTCCTCAGATTTTTGATCTTGTTGGGATTCCTCCTCTTTTTTAGATTTATCACTGTCTTTCTCAGTGTCAGACTTCTTTTCTTTGTTGTCGCTCTGGTCTTTTTGTTGATCGTCTTGTTGGTCGTTTTTGTCTTTCTGTTGATCCTGTTTCTTGTTGTCTTGTTTTTGTTGCTCTTGCTGTTTTAAGAGTTCCTGAGCAACCTTGAGATTATGGGCAGCCTTTTCATGGGAGGGATCCTTCTCCAAAAGTGTCTCGTAGGTCTTGATGGCCTCTTCGATTTTATTTTGAAGCAGTTCAGCATTTCCCAGATTATATTGCGCATCCTGACTTCTTTCAGGGCGCTGTGACGCCCGGAACGACTCTTCTGCGCTCGCGTAATCACCAGCCCTGTACTGGGCGACTCCCTTTCTGTAAACATCATCAAAGGACTCTGCTGCTTTTTCATAGTCCTGTGCTTCAAAGGCAGCTTTTCCCTGTTGTTCCTTGTTTTGAAACCACTGGGCAAGGCCATCTGGAATAACGGATTGGAGAGAAAAAGCGGCGGCATTCTGAGCGTTTAATGTCAGCATCAAAATTACCGGAAAAGCATACTTACGCCGAAACCAAGGAAGAATAAGGAACAAAACGGGGATGAGAAACAGATAAAACTTTTCTTCCCAGATGCGGTGAGTCCGTTCAGTGGATTTCTCCCCCTCTTTCATTTTCATGGTTTTAAGGATTTTGGAGGCATTTTCCTGTAGGGGGCCCGCTTGGAAATACTGGCCATTCCCAGCCTGTGCAAGGGCCTTCAATTTCTGGGCCTCAAGATGAGTAATGACCACTTTCCCTCGTTCTTTGTGAAACCCGCCCTTGCCACTGGGGACAGGGGCTCCTATTTCGGTGCCGACGCCCATAGTGTGCACGCGTACGTCCTTTGGAAGAGTCTTGTCGATGAGATCTTTCATATTATGTTCATCAAAGTCGCCATCGGAAATGACCAAAAGGGATTTGTTGGTCCCGGGAATGGCGTTCAAACTTTCGGCGGCCATTTGAAAGGCAGGCATAAGGCGACTTCCTTGTACGGTTACCAATTCGGTCTCTAAGGAAGGCAATAGATGTGTGATCGTATCCATGTCATCTGTGACAGGATTAATCATATGGGGTGTGGCGGCAAAGGCAACCAGACCGATTTTAACATCTCGGTTTTTGTCTATGAGATCCTGGATTTCTTGTCGGGCTAGAGCTACACGGGAGGGCTTTACATCTGCAGCATCCATGGACTTGGAAAGATCTAGCAAAACAATCATATTGGCGTCCGACTCGAAGGTCTCTACGTCTCTATAATTCCAGCGAGGCCCCGCCATGGCTATAATAGTTAACGCCCAGGCAAGTGACCACATGGTAATGGCGGGCCAGGATTTTCTAATATGTTTGGGATTCTCCTTTAACAGATGGGGCAGCAAGTGCTCATCGGCAAAGGCTTTTAGCTTTTGGGTGGAGGCTGCGCCCTTATAGAACAAGGCGTACAAAAGCCAAAGCGTGGGCAAAAGGATGAATGCCCAGAGCCAGAGTGGATTTAAGAAATGAAGTTCGGCGAGGCTAGGAAGCATTTTGCCTCCTAACGACCAACGGAGAAACCGCAATGACTAAAAACAAGAGCAATGCTAATCCCAAAGGAATGTGAAATAGAGGCGTTTGAATCAAGTATTCCTTTGTCTCGGCCTCGGATTTGGTGAGGGCGTCGATCTTCTTGTAAACATCTCCGAGCAAGGATGTATTGGTGGCTCGGAAATAGCTTCCCCCGGTAATGCTGGAGATCTCCTTTAAGAGGGGCTCATCTAAGGAAACATTTGCCATGACAATTTGACCATATCGATTGGGGAATGGAACAGCACCGGTACTGCCCATGCCAATGGTATAGATACGAATGCCGTATTCTTTTGCCAGTTTGGCGGCTTCAATGGGGGGAATGCTTCCGGCATTATTCTCGCCATCGGTTAAAAGTATGAGAATGCGGGATCCTTCGGGACGTTCGCGCAGATTCTTAACGGCCAGTCCGATGGCATCTCCGATGGCAGTGGCCCCTCCTGCCATGCCGGATTCGGCATTTTCGAGCATTTTTCCAACAGACAGAGTGTCTTGGGTTAGGGGAATTTGCAGATGGGCAAACTCTCCAAATAAAACCAATCCAACCCGATCTCCTTGTCGCCCTTTTACGAAATCGCTGACCACTTCCTTTGTGGCGTCTAAACGACTGACTCGGGATACTTTTGTCGAGAAGTCCAAAGCCTCCATGGACTGTGAAATGTCAACGGCCAGCATAAGGTCATAGCCATAGCTTTTCGTGTGGCTATACTTATCCACAAGTTGTGGCCCCATGAGCGCCCCCACAAGTGAAATCCACAGCACATAAAACAGCATCGTTTGCCATGAGAAAAAGCGGCTTTTGGCAAGAGTTGTTTCCTTAAAGGATGCTTTGAGGCGTGCTAAATGGGGATAGAACAAGACGGGGAGGTTTTTTTTGGCTTCGGGTGCCAAGAATAATACGAGAAGAGGAACTGGCAATAGGAGAGCAAACCAAGGGGCATCGAACATAAACATTAGCGCACCCACCTTTTCGTTGCCTGAATGAGTTGCTGAAGCTCCTTTTTGTTGCCTTTTTGAGAGGCTGGGGCATAGGGCAAGGAAATCAGTGCCCTCCCCTTCTCTTTCCAATCAAAGTTTTTAGGATCGTTTTGGGTGAGCCATTGAAGCCAGCGTGTCCCCTCTAGTCCAGCACAGGATTGGCGACCAAATCGTTTTATGGCCAATCGCTTGAGTGTTTCCGAGAGGTCGGCATATGTTTCCTTGGTGGGATTGGCCTTTTGAAGAGAATCCAAATGACGGAGAATTTGCCGTTGCCAGCGGTTCTTCCAGAATTTTCGTAAGGCGATGGCGAGGAGAAGGCCTAAGGGGACAGCGACCAAGAGCGCTAACAGGAGCCACCAGCCAGAGGCCAAGGGCCACCAGGAGATAGCGTCGAGGCCTTCGATGTCTTTGAGTTGGCTAAGCAGATCGTTCACAGCTTACCTCTTAAAGCTTAATTGTTGCAGGCCACGGTTCAGAGTGCTGAAGATGTCCTTGTTTGTTTCCAAAAGAATCTGTTTAATTTTAAGGCGACCGCACAGGGTTTTCAACATTTCTTGGTGTGTCTCCCAGGCTTTCTTAAGGCCTTTGGTATCGCCTGTCTGAATATTGATGCGGGCGCCACTTCCATCTTCAAACTCAAGTGTCCCCATGGATGGCATGTCATAGTCGGCCGGATCCGCAATAGGAAGAAAGACCACTTCGCACTTATTATTCAGGCTTTTTAGATATTTTGCATGCTCTTTCTTGATGTCATAAAAGTCAGAGAGAATAAAAATAAGCGTCCCAGAGGTGGCCGTTTTGACCATGTATCTTAAGGCATCTTCTATGGTGGAGGTTTTGCGGCTTTTCTTTTGAGGGTTGCAGAGCACCTTGAATAAGCGCCAAAGGGGTTGACGGGATCGTTTGGGGGCAATGTAGGTAAGTTCTTTTGCTCCAAAAAGAACGGCGCCGATACGGTCCTGTTGAAATAGGCCACTCCACCCTATAAGGGATGCCGCTTTGGCTGCTTGCACAGACTTAAAGGTTCCTCGGGTGCCAAAGGCCATGGCATCGCTCATATCCACGCACAGGAGGATACTCCGTTCGCGTTCTTCTCTAAAAACTTTCAGATGGGGCTTTCCAGTTCGGGCCGTGACGCGCCAGTCAATATTTCGGATGTCGTCGCCGTGGGTATATTCTCTTACTTCTTCGAATTCTAGACCCTGTCCTCGAAAAGGCGAAATATAGCTTCCTGCCATGGGCGAAACAACGTTTCGGTGGGAGTGCAGCTTTAAGTTCTTTGCTTTGTGGCGTAGATCAAGCAATTCTTGGTAGTTGGGATACAGCATGGCAGGTTATGGAACGGCGACCACCTCGAGGAGATGCTGGATGACTTGGCTTTTGGTCACCTCTTCCGACTCTGCCTCAAAGGTAAGGATCAAGCGATGGCGCAGAACATTGGGGGCTACGGTCTGAATATGATAGGGCGAGACATACTCATCGCCCCGCAGCCAGGCCAAGGCCTTGGCACAGCGAGAAATGGCAATGGATGCTCTGGGCGAGCCGCCACATAATATCCATCGTGTAAGATCATCGCTGTAAGGTTTAGGGGTACGGGTGGCGGCCACCAACGAGATGATATAATTTTTCAGCTTGTGATCCATGTACAGCTCCGCAATCTCTTGCCGGGCGGCAAAGATATCGCTTTGATGGGTGAGGCTTTTTTTGGCTTTTTCTGGTTTTCGTTGGCGATTTTCATCCAGGGATAAAATCTCTAATTCTTCTTTATCGGTGGGATACTTTACTTCCAAGTGCATCAGAAAGCGATCAAGCTGGGCCTCGGGCAGTTTATAGGTTCCTTCTTGCTCGATGGGGTTTTGGGTGGCTAGGACCATAAAGAGCTTGGGCAAGGCGTAGGTATGAGCGCCCACAGTAACTTGCTTTTCTTCCATGGCTTCCAAGAGGGCTGACTGGACCTTTGCGGGGGCTCGGTTAATTTCATCGGCCAAGAGAATATTATGGAACAGCGGGCCCTTTCGAAAAGTAAAGTCGCTCTTTTCATGGACGTAAATATCGGTTCCAATAAGGTCTGAAGGCAATAAATCTGGCGTAAACTGGACGCGATGGAATTCGCCTTCGATGCTATTGGCAAGAGCTTTGGCTGCAGTGGTTTTTGCAAGGCCTGGCATGCCCTCGATCAGCAAGTGACCATCGCACAAAAGGCAAACGAGCATCCCTTCGATGAGATCTTTTTGGCCAATTAGGTGCTTTTCAATGGATTTTTGTACATTGGCCAGCTGTTTTTGTTCCGTCATGTTATCCATTCTCTCCCATAAAAAAACCCAAAGTCCAATATAGCTCTAACATACTAGCAAATTGGTTTGGGATTTGGAAGATATTGTTTGCGGGATGATTTGGAAGATGTTGTTTGGAGGATGTAAAGGTTCAGTACACATGATGGGGTGTTTCTACTCTCCGTTCTCTGATTCCTGCACTATGGATCCCGCGATGCCAACTCACTCTACGTCTCACCGGCTTAAGACGCCGATTCGTCAAGAGTTCCTAGGCTCCGGGAAGACGGGAGTGGAGCTGCCTCAATAGTCTCCTTCCTAGGTTCTGGCATGACACCGTTGTGCGAACTGCCTTTATTCTACTTCTGGCTCATCTTGTCTTTCTTCTTCTTGTCTTTCTTCTTCTAGATCTTGTAGGTAAAGTGCCCTGGATTTTTGAGCATCCTTAATGACTCTGCTAAGTGAATCTGGCATGTCGAGCTGTGTTTCTGGAGCAGAATAAGTAGGCTGAGTAGGTGGAACAACCTTTGTAAAAATAACCAAATCTTCGCTCCTGGGATCAGATGTAGGATTCCATGGGGTGTGCGGATCAGGAATGGCATCAAAGCTCATTCCATCTATTGAGGAATCTGGAAACCTCATAGGCAAGCTCAGTGGTTCTACGGGGGAGCCCACAGTGGAGAAGCGAGAGACTTTCCTCAGGAGGGGGGGCACTTCCTTGAGGCCTTCGTCTTTGAAGGCTTCTGCTGTCGTGGAAAAAAAAGAGCTCAGAACAAAGCTCATAAAAATTATATTCCGAAATATTTTCATGTAGACCTTCCTTTCCTAACTTAATACTTAATGCTATAATAAATATTCCCTTAATCCTTGATACTATACTAAAATGGTTAACAAAAGGTTAATAGTGGTAAAAATATATTTTTTTTCTCAAATGATTCTAGGACGAAAAAATCCAAATGTTTCAACATCATTAAATACGGCTTGAGGGGCTGGATGGTAGTTGGGTTGGAAAGACAGAACTGGACTCCACTCCGTCTTCGCGTTGCACCGACGTGACAAGCTGCAACATTGCTTTCGACTTTGTTGCGTCTTGATGGGGTGTTTCTGCCCTCTGTTCTCTAATTTCTGCTCTCTTTTCTCAAATTTCCTAACTATGGATCCCGCGCTTTTCTTAAGCATGGATCCCGCGCTCATAAGGAATTCTAATGCGCGCCTTCGGCTTACCAAGAATTCCTAATGGCCGGGAAGACGATTACAACACTAGGAAAGACAGTTTTCAATAGTTCCAGAGCACTTGTCAGAGCTGCTAGAATCAGCTCTACTTCCGTCTTCCCGGAGCCTAGGAACTCTAGGCGAACCGGCGTCTTAAGCCGGTGAGCCTTAGAGTGAGTTGGCATCGCGGGATCCACCTCTTAGGAGATGTCAGATACGAGATTGTAAGCCGCAATCATGACGGATGCCAGTGTAGAGATTCCGGGGACCAGCTCAGCCCCTAAGCCGCGATCAGGACTTACTCAACCCAAGCCGCGAGCAGGTCTTGCAGCACCTAAGCCGCTAGCAAGTCTTTCTCAAGCCAATGGATGTCGTAATTGCCCATTTGGACGGCTGTGGACTGCATCAGTTTACGATGGAGGGGAATGGTGGTTTCTATGCCTGTAATGACATATTCGGCCAGGGTGCGATCCAGGCGCTTGAGGCACTCTTCTCGGGTTTTTCCATAGACAATAAGCTTTGCCACCAAGCTGTCATAATAGGGTGGAATCTCGTAGCCCGTATAGAGTTGGCTATCTACGCGGACATTGAGTCCTCCAGGCGCGTGATAGTTTATGACTTTTCCAGGAGAGGGAATAAAAGTTTCAGGATGCTCGGCATTAATCCGGCACTCAATGGCGTGTCCGTTGAACTTTATATCCTCTTGGGTGAAGGGGAGCTTTTCCCCCATGGCCACGCGGATTTGCTCTTTCACTAGATCAACGCCCGTGATCATCTCGGTGATAGGATGCTCTACCTGTAGTCGCGTATTCATTTCGATAAAATAAAATTTGCCATCTTCATAAAGGAATTCCAAAGTACCAACACCACGGTATCCCAGGTGTTTTATGGCATTGGTTACAAGTTCTCCCAATTCTTCCCGCTGTTGGGAGGAAATTACTGGAGATGGCGCTTCTTCTAGTACTTTTTGGTGGCGCCGTTGCAGAGAGCAATCCCGTTCGCCTAGGTGGACTACATTGCCATGACTATCGGCGATAATCTGCACCTCAATATGGCGCGGTTTTTGGAGATATTTTTCCAAAAAGACTTCGTCATTTCCAAAGTTTGCTTTGGCTTCGTTTTTGGCCAGACTAATGGCTTCAGAGAGCTCTTTTTCACTATTGGCAACTTTCATGCCTTTTCCGCCACCGCCTCCGGTGGCTTTGATGAGAACGGGATAACCAACTTTGTCTGCAAAACGTTTTGCGTCGCCAACGGACTCTACGGCACCGTCAGAACCCGGGACGACAGGAATTCCCAGGCGAATCATGGCTTCTTTTGCGGTGATTTTGTCCCCCATCATGGCAATATGCTCAGCCGTTGGGCCGATAAAGACGAATCCGTGCTCTTCTACCATGGAGACAAAATTTTCGCTTTCTGCCAAAAACCCCACGCCGGGATGGATGGCATGGCTGCCAGTTATTTCGGCAGCCGCAAGTATGGAGGGAATATTTAGATAGCTATCCTTTGCGGCGGGTGGCCCTATGCAAACACACTCATCAGCAAGGCGGACATGCATGGCCTTGCTGTCGGCGGTGGAATGAACAGCCACAGACTGGATGCCGAGATCCTTACAGGCTCGGTGGATACGGAGAGCAATCTCTCCTCGGTTGGCGATTAGAATCTTATCCATATTGAATTCATCCTACTCGATGATGACTAGTGGTTCTCCAAACTCGACAGGAGCCGCATCTTGAACAAATATTTTAAGTATCTTACCAGACTTTGGAGCCTTAATGGGATTCATGACTTTCATGGCTTCTAAAATAAGGAGCGTATCCCCTTCTGTAATGGAACTTCCTTCTTTTATAAAAGGAGCAGCATCTGGTTGGGGGGACAAATAAGCCGTTCCGACCATGGGAGCCTTTATGGTTCCAGGATGAGATGCTGGGTCTGAGCTGGTTTCAGCTTTTGCTGTGGGGGCATCCTGTTGCATAACTTGGGTTGGCACGTTGACGGGAGTTGGTGTGACCCCTTGCTGAGTAATGTTGCGGGCAACACGTATTCTTCCCTCTTCCAGTTCGTACTCAATTTCGGATAAATCCGTTTCCTTTAAAATAGCCGCCAATTCACGCACGGCAGCCTTATCAATTTTAAAGAGTTTGGACATTATAAAAATCCTATCTTATGAAACTTTCATCCTCGATCTATACCATTTTTACAAGATCTGCAAGAAAGAGATTTAATTTTTGACCAAAGGCTTAAGTTTAAAACGAAATTTAGTTGTATCTTGCGAATTATTTATCTCGATTTAATTATTCAAGTTGTGATAAAGATCGTACAGATTGACAGTATTTACAAGAGAATTTGCAAGTAGCAACATGAATCCTTCAAAAAAGATTCTTCAAATCAGCGGCCAAAGCACCCTTGAGAAGGCTGCTCATATTTTGGAAAATGGCGGATTGGTGGCTTTCCCCACTGAAACTGTCTACGGCTTGGGGGCCGATGCCACCAATGACATAGCGGTGGCCAAAATTTACGATGTCAAAAAGAGAGACACCTTTAATCCTCTGATTATTCATTGCAGGGATTTGGCTCATGCTAAGACAATTGCAGACTTTTCTCATGAGGCTGAAGAACTTGCTAATCAATTTTGGCCGGGTCCTCTTAGCCTCGTTTTGCCAAAAAAACACTCTTCTTCCCTTTCAGAATTGGCCACAGTGGGTCTTGATACGCTTGCAGTCCGTGTTCCGGAGCATCCAGTAGCCCTTTCTCTTTTGTGCTCCGTTCCATTTCCCATCGCCGCCCCTAGTGCCAATATGTCTGGAAGCATTAGTCCCACCACAGCTCAGCATGTTGTTGATTCACTTGGGGATTTAATCTCTGTGGTTTTAGAGGGCGGCCCTTGTAAAAAGGGCATCGAATCAACCATCATTGACATGAGCGAAGCACAACCTACTTTATTGCGCTCGGGAAGTATACCGTCTGAGGCTATTGAAGAAGTGTTTGGGCTGCTTTTGTTGACAGCCTCAAAATCTTCTGCAAATCCTAAGAGTCCAGGGCTTTTATCGCGACATTATGCGCCTGGGCTTCCTATGCGACTAGAGGTGGCTGTTGCCACTGACTCCGAGGCCTTTTTGGGTTTTGGGCCAGATTCAGCCGTAAGTGCTGATTTGAATTTGAGCCCTAGTGGAGACTTGGCAGAAGCAGCTGCGAATCTCTTTGCCATGCTAAGACAGTTAGATAATCCCAGGAACTTTAAGGGGATAGCCGTTGCTCCCATACCAGAACGTGGTGTAGGAAAGGCAATTAATGATCGGTTGCGACGTGGATCTGTGAGGTATTCTAAAAATGCATCTCAGGAGTGATGCATTTTTAGAATACCTTTGATGTGATTTCTTTTTTGGATGCTTGTGTAAAAAAAGCCAAAGGCGTTAACCTTTGGCTTAAGTAC
>Ga0209665_1001976_pt1 | contig 11029 bp, 8 predicted proteins | sample SaaInlV_200m_DNA_2_FD_184675 | JGI IMG/M metagenome (GOLD analysis project Ga0209665, IMG submission 184675) | Marine microbial communities from expanding oxygen minimum zones in the Saanich Inlet - Saanich Inlet SI074_LV_135m_DNA (SPAdes) (version 2) | ecosystem: Environmental > Aquatic > Marine... | reverse complement strand
CCTGAACCAACACCAGAACCTGAACCAACACCAGAACCTGAACCAACACCAGAACCTGAACCAACACCAGAACCTGAACCAACACCAGAACCTGAACCAACACCAGAACCTGAACCAACACCAGAATCTTCTAACACTGATTCAAAACCAGTAGAAGAACGTGATGTAATTTTTGTTGGCACAAAACCAATTATGACTTATGTTTCAGCAACCTTGACTCAACTCTCAACAAGACCCGTTGTAACAATTAAAGCTAGAGGAAAAAGAATCACTCAAGCAGTTGATGTGTCTCAAATGATTCTCAAACGAATGGATTCTGTAGGCTATGAAATCAGTAATGTGAGAATTTCGTCTGATTCACTTACTTCTCAAGATGGGAAGCAACGAAATGTTTCTACAATGGAAATTGATATTTCCAAAAATTAATTTCAAAAGTCCTATTCTAATCGTTATTGGAATTTTAGTTGTTATAGTTTTGATTACTACTACTGGTAATTTTTGTGGCTTACAACACATGACAATTCTAACAGATATTGCATCTTATGAAAAATTATTAGATCCTGAATCATGTGAAATAATTGTTGAGAAAATTGATTTCTTTAATGATGAATGTGAACCTCAAATAGAAATATTGGATTGTGGTTAATACAACACATCTTCTAAAAATGTAATTCCAAAATAAACAAGCATTACACTTAGACAGATCATAATAATTTTATAATTTTTATTTGATAAAATTTTTGCACTCTTTGATACAAGATATGATATTGCACCAAGCCATGCAAAATCCATCCATATATGTAATACAAACAAGACTAGTATGCCTGAAAATGCCCAAATTAACATTGCATCCGAAATTAACTTGAACCCAATTGTTAACCACCAAATTATGAAAAATGGATTTAGTGCACTAAGTAAAATACCAGAAACTAATGGTCCTTGTTTTAGATTAGTTGTGGATTCTTTGTTTCTAAAAATTGTTTTAATTTGAATTGCTGCAAACACAAAAAGTGTAATTGCACCTAAAATTGAAATTACCGTTCTAAATTCTGGAAATAATTCAAGAGAAAATACTCCTATCCCTAATAGAATTACTAGTGGTAACTCTACTATTGTATGTCCAATTGCCATCTTGATACCTGATTTTGCTCCGTCTTTGAGTCCATGCGTAATGTTTGCAGCAAATAGTGGACCTGGTGCCATTACCCCTGATGCTGAAATTACAATTACTAACACTGAAAATTCAAGTAACTGTTCCATCTTTGATTAATGATTTGTTTGTACTAGAATAAACATAGTTTGAAAATTTTACCTATACATAGAATCTCGTAAATGTTTTGATTCTTTTTCTGCTTCTTTGATTACAATTTCTGCTTTTTCAGCTTCTTTTTGTAAAGATTGAATGTTACAAGAAGCTCCTGGAATTAATTTAGACATTGCAAGACAAAGTTGTGCACTTGATTTAAAATCAGGACCTTTACCATCTGTGTGAAAAATAATCACAATAACATCTTGTCCTGTCATACTTCCTTCATTTAATAGCATTCCTGGAATTCCTGGAATTGTTCCATGCTCTAAAACTTTCAATCCTGCATCTTTTACTTTCTTTCTAGCCGAATCAGTACTACCAATTCCTATCATCTCCTCGTTTCCTTTTGGTGATTTTATTGCAATACTGCTAACGATTAATCCAATTTTGTGTTTTTGTGCCCACTTTAGCATTGTCTTTGCTGCTGTTCTATGCATTGATTGATCCAACGTAAGATATGACAAAAATATCCCAACTTTCAAATTATCATTCACAAAAATTCTTGACGGATAGTTGGGTTTTCCTTCTTTAATTACACTAATTGCAGGAAAACTGTCTGAATCAATTATTCCCCCTAACTTGAATTGTGATGTTTTAATCATTGATTCAGATGCAATTGCACTACTAAATCCTGCTGAAGGAAACCCGTCAATTAGATATCCTCCTTCTAAATTTAATGATTCTAATTCTTTAATTTTAATTCTAGGATACACTGAATATTTTTTGTATCAATCAAATAATAATTTTTATCATATTCTGAATATTTTTAGTCATATCTACTAGAGCTTAGTAATTGTGCATAGTTTTTTTTAAAATCTTTTTCATCAAAATCTAATTTAACATTAAAATCCTTTATTTTACAGAATTTATCGTTACATTCAGACATGAAAAACATTGTGTCATGAACTATATGATTTTCTGTATGTTTAGAGTAAAATCAGACTTTATTCTTGTATATTGAATTTGATAGTAATTCTAATTTTTTAATTTTGACAATAGTGCTGCATAGATAAATGGCAAAATTGTTGTCACTTCTGCATGCAGTGTTGATTGTTTTGCTATTTGAGTTACTTTACCCCAAGAAATTGCCTCTCTAACTAGTGCTCCACTAAGGCTTCCATCAAATTCTTGTGCAGTTGTAATGTAAAATGCATAATCTAATCCTTCTCTGTATTGGTTCCACCATAATGTGTGGTGTTTTGATATTCCGCCACCAATCATAAATGCCCCTGATCTTTCTGCTTTGAACACTAGTCCTGATAGTAGATTTGCATCTCCTACCATGTTTAGTTTGAAATCATTATGCTTTTGTGTAAATAACCAAATTTGACTACCTACCGCACCATCCATTATTCCAGGAACTACTACATCAATTTCATTTTTGTATGCCCAATAAAGAAATGAATCCTCTCCTAGATGCTTTCCAATCATTTTACAAATCTCGGCAGTGTTCATTTCTCTGACTCCACTTTGATATTCTTCTTCTAAAAATGACTGCATTTTTTCTTCAATTAATGGGCCGTAGCTATCCATTGGAACAAGTACATTTCCTAATCTGTGAATATTTTGATCAGCTAATTCGTTATCATCCATTGTAAATGATCCTTCTTTGTAATGTGAGAAATGTCTTGCAATGTCGTGGTCTAATGCACCGCACGTAGTTATTGCTACATCAAACCATTTGTTTTTGATCATGTTTTTGATAATTCCTCTTAATCCTGTTGAAACAACTGCTCCAACAAATGAAACAAATCTTAAACATTGTTTATCTGAAATCATTTCAGTTAAAATTTCTAATCCGTCTGATAGGTTTACTGATTCAAAACCTCCTGATTGAGATAATTCTTCAAAAATTTTTTCAATTGTTGTATCTGAATTAATTTCAATATCTTTGACTGAACGTCCTGCTTCTACCATGTTTTAGATTTTGATCTCAAGTATAAAATTCTGCCTTAATTCAAATGATTTTTTAAAATAATTTAAGAAAACTTTAAACCCATCTAATAGTACCAATTCTCGAATGTCAGATAGAATTAAAGTTGGTTTAGTTGGTATCGGTAATTGTTTTTCCGGATTAATTCAAGGAATTGAATATTATAGAAAGAATCCTTCCCAAGAAGTTACTGGAATTATTCATGATAAATTAGCAGGTTATGGAATTCATGATATTGATTTTGTTTGTGGATTTGATGTTGGTGAAAACAAAGTAGGAAAACCACTCCATGAAGCAATTTATGAATATCCCAACATGGTTGATTGGATTCCAAAAGATGAATTACCAAAAAATGATGCTAAAATCTATGAGAGTCCAATTTTAGATGGTGTTGGAATATGGGTTGAAAATAGAATTAAACCTCTTACAAGTACAAAAACAACTGAACAAATAGCTGATGAAGCAAAAAAAATTCTCAAAGACAATGGTGTGGAAATTATTGTATCTTATTTGCCTGTGGGCTCTGATAAGGTGACTGAATTTTGGGCACAAGTATGTCTTGACACAAACATTGCATTTGTAAATTGTATTCCATCATTTATTGCATCAGATGAAACATGGGCCAAAAAGTTTGAAGAAAAAAATATTCCATGTATTGGCGATGATATCAAAGGACAAGTTGGTGCAACAATAGTTCATAGAACTTTGGCTAAATTATGTAGTGATAGAGGGACTAAAATTGAAAAAACATACCAAATCAATGTTGGTGGTAATACTGATTTTCTAAACATGAAAGAACAAGATAGACTAGTTTCAAAAAGAATTTCAAAAACTGAAAGTGTACAAAGTCAATTAAAAGAAAGACTGGATGATGATCAAATCTATGTTGGTCCTTCTGACTTTATTCCGTTTTTAGGAAATACAAAACTCATGTTTATGAGAATCGAGGGAAGACAATGGGCAAACATTCCATATAACATGGAAGTTCGTTTAGAAGTAGATGACAAAGCAAATTCTGCAGGAATTGTTATTGATGCAATTAGATTAGCAAAAATTGCACTGGATAGAGGAGTTGGCGGACCAATAAAACCTGCAAGTGCATATTTAATGAAACATCCAATTGAACAAACATCTGATGTTAAAGCAAAAGCTGAATGTGAAAAATTCGTTGCCGGCGGTTAATTATTGAAAATTATTAAAATATGAAAATCTTCTCTTTCGACTCTCTTCATATTTGTCTAGTTTGAATTTTTTTGCAATTCCTTTTTGTTTGGATAGTTTGGTAATTTTTGTAGTAACTACTTTGTTATTTTCAGTTAAATCTACGATAATGCTACTTCCTCCAAATCTCTGATTCTCCACATTTGCTGCAAGGATTGGTATTCTATTTTCAAGTGACCTTACTTGAACATACATTTGCCATGGTTTTATTCCTCTTTTGACAATTCGACTAGGAGAAAATAATACCTCTGCTCCTTTTTTAGTCATAATATTTGCAACCTTTGGGAAAACCATGTCATAGCAAATTATTACTCCGAATTTACATGCGGTATTGAAAATTTTTGCCTCTCGTCCTGGTTTTACCGTATCTCGTTCATAGTCAAATGGGTGAATTTTCTCTTGTTTTCCAATAATTTCTCCATCGGGCCCAATAATTGGAGCAATAATTGATGCCTTTTTCTTTGAAATATCATAAAATGCTCCTGGAATTATTGTCATTGAAAATTCTTTTGCAATTTTTTTAAAATCTGAAAACTCTAAATCAAAATTTTTGATCTCATTATTTTTGAGCCATTGTTCTGGCAAACACACAATTTCTGTTTCTTGTTTTCCTAACTTTTTTAGAATTTCTGATATTTTTGAAATTCCGTTTTGATTTGAACTATATGCTGTAGTTTGAACTAATCCTAGTTTTACCATGAATTTTGAATTACTATTTAGTAATTATAACATGTGATCACAAATATTGATAATATTTTTTGTATAATTTTTGTAAAATTTGAAGAAATGTTTTCTTTTTGCGATCATTTGAGAATCGGTGTTTATTTTTTGTAAACAAACAATTTGTTAATACAAAATTTGTCCTAGTAATATTACAACGTCCTATTCTGTGAATGTGCTTCAGGCGCTCAAGGGCCAAACCCGGTAAAACCTGAACCACATATTCATTTTTCAATCTAAATTCAGGCATGATTTTTTAATATTTACATCAAACTCAGGCTTGAAATTTTACCGTTACGAAAAATATCATATTACAACAAGAAAAATTATGCAATAGTGTCAACTAAACTTGTTAAACATCGATTATCACTCCAGTTTAGAAATTATTGACATTGGTTCATGTCAAAAAAGTTGAGATCTTTGGTTTCAAGTCATTTGGATTTAAAAATACAACAGTTCAGTTTGAACCAGGTCTTGTATCTATTTCTGGACCAAATGGTTCTGGTAAAAGTAACATTTTAGATGCCATTATTTTTGCAATGGGTGAAAATAAACCAAAAGTAATGAGAGTCGATAAACTCCGATCATTAATTCATGATATTGAGGGAAATCGAAGAGGTCCAAAAATGGCAAGGTCAAGTGTACATTTTGATAATTCTGATAGAAAGATTCCAGTTGATTCTGATATGGTTGAGATTACAAGAGAAATGAGTGCTGATGGTGAAAACACATACTATCTGAACAAAAAGAAAACAAATCGAAGTCATATTCTTGATTTACTTGATATGGCAAATGCTGGTCTAGGTCAACTTAATGCTGTTCAACAGGGAACTGTTACAAGAATTTCCGAATTCACATCTGAAGAAAAGAGAAACACCATTGAGGATTTGATAGGATTATCGTACTTTGATGATAAAAAATCAGAATCAGTCAAGCAATTAGATGAAGCAGATAGGAGATTGGAAATTGCTTTAGCCAAAATGGGTGAAATTAAGAAACGAATTGATGAACTTGAAGAAGAAAGAAATCAAAAATTACGTCATGATATTTTAGAGCGAGAACTTAATCGATACAAAGCAATTGCTGCAGCAAATAAAATGAAGATTATTTCAAGCCAAAAATCTACCAAAGAGACAACATTACACCAACTAACAACTGAAGTAACTGCATTTGGTAGTCAAAGAACTGTTTTGAGAACAGAGATTGGTTCACTAGAAACTGAAAAATCAAAATTAATGGGCGAGGCTAATGAATACAGTCAAGCAAAAGCTGCATTGGATGCTGAAATGAGTTCTGCCATGGAGCAATATGAAATTGATAACAGTGCAATCTCTGCATCAAAGAAAAGATTGGAGAGAATTGATATTAGAATTCCTGAATTAAAAAGTGAATTAGATGATATTGTGAATGCTCGAAGTGATATTAATGAACAAATATTAAAAATAAAAGAATCAATTGAGCAAACTAATTTAAAGAAAAATAATATCAACAATGATTTAGAACAAGTTGATTCTCAACGAAATAAAGTTTTAACAGAACAATCACAAGCTGCATCAAAAAAGTCTGAAATTGATAATAAAATTAAAATTCTAAATTCACAACTAAATGAAACTGAATTAAAATTATCTAAAATTCAACATGAACATGAAGAATCAAAAATAAAAATTAAAACAAACACTAGTAAATTTGATGATTTGAAATTGGATATCACAAAACTAACTGGATACAAATCAAAATTGGAATCTATGCAAAATAACCATGATGCCACAATCATTGAATTAAAATCGAGAATTAAAAGACTACAAACTAAAAAATTAACAATCAATAATGATATGGATGAATGGGGAATAATTCTTGAGAAATCAAGTAAAGCTGCAACTCAGTATGAATCAAAAATAAAAACCGTAAAGGGATTCATGCATGAAGATTACACTGTTGCAAAATTAAAAGAAGATGCAGACAAACTTGGTATAGTTGGATTAGTTTATGAAATGATTTCCTGGGATAAAAAATATGAGCGTTCTGTTTTGGCAGTTAGCTCTGATTGGATTAAAGCAATAGTTGTACAAGACTTTGCAACTCTACTTGGAATAGCTGAAGTTGCAAGAAGCAAAAAACTACCAAAACTCAAAATAATTCCACTTGATGCAATTCCAAAATTCAAATTAACTCTTCCAAAAGAATCTGGAGTAATTGGGGTTCTTTCTGATTTTGTCACCTGTGATTCTGACTATTTTGCCCTCAAAACATTCCTATTTGGAAATATTGTGCTTACTGAAACTCGTGAATCTGCATACAATGTATCTCAATTAGGCTACAAATCTGTCACCATCACTGGTGAATTCTTTGAGGCCAAGGGGGGTACTGTGGTTATTGATATTAATTCAAAGATTTCAAAACTTACAAAATTAATATCTATGAGTAGTGATGTTGATGGATTATTTCAATCAATTAGTTTCATAAAAAAATATTTGCAAAAGAAAAAATATTCTTTGAAAAAATTAGATGATTCAATTCAATCTAATGTTGAACGATTATCAATTTCTGAGAACTCTTTAACATCAACCAATGAAAATTATTCTAATCTAAAATCAAGAATTGCTTCTGCACAAAGTATGACTGAACAGTTGACAACAAGAATTTCTGATTTAACATCAAGAAATTCAATCATTGAAACAGAAGTTAGTACTAATGAATCTCATGTTGAATCATTACAACAACGAATTACAATTGTTGAAGAAAATTATGCTAGTGGAGAACAAGATCGTATTGCAAATGAATTATCCAAAATCAATATCAAAAAAGGAGAGATCGAAAAATTATACACTACAATAATGAATGAATATCGTGATAAGGAATCACAACTCACTACAATGCAAACTCAAGATAATCGAGAAAAATCTCAATCAAACCGTCTTTATGATGAAGAACATTCATTAAAATCAGAATATCAAGAACTAGAAATAAAAATTCAAGAATTAGAAAAACAAAAAGAATCTAAAAATGAAGTTCTTGTTACATTAAGAGAAAAAGAACAAGAACTTATCTCAACTTCTGGTTCATCTATAGAATATCTCAAAGAATATGATGATAAACTCAAAATTTTATCAGAACAAGATAGGGATTTTACAAAACAAATCAACACCCTTGAGCGTCAATCTGACTCTCTAAATCGTGATTTACATGATTTAATTGAAAATGAGACTAAATTACAGCAATTACTTTCAGCATTTGGCTTTAGCAAAGATATGGAAACATTTGATGTTGAAACTCTTGTTCAGGGTTTATCTGCAGAACTATCTTCACTTAGTGCATTAAATGCAAAGGCTCCTCAAACGTATCTTGAAGTTTCATATGGATATCGTTCAATGTCTACAAGAAAGAATTCACTTGAAGAAGAAAGAAATTCTATTGTAAAATTCATTGAAGATATTGAAAAAGATAAACGACAAACATTTTTGGATGCCTTTGATCAGGTCGATAAAGAAATTAAATTAATTTTCAATAAAATGACTGGCGGTAATGCTTGGTTAGAATTACAAAACGAAGATGATATATTTAATTCTGGAATTTCTTATCTAATTCAATTCCCAAGTAAACCAAAAAGAGAATCTACATCAATTAGTGGTGGTGAAAAAACATTAGCTGCAATCGTATTTGTTCTAGCATTACAAAAATTAAAACCATCTCCATTTTACTTGTTTGATGAAGTCGATGCACATCTTGATGCTCCAAATGCTGAAAGATTAGCAAATATTTTAGAGGAAAGATCCAAAGAGAGTCAATTCATTATGGTATCTCTAAAAGATTCTGTCATTCAAAAAGCTAAACTCATCTATGGAGTTTTCCCAAAGAATGGTGTATCTCATGTTGTCACTTACAAAGATAAGCGAATGCCATCTATCAAATCAGGCTAAATCAAATTTTACATGGCATGCACAATAATGACCGTCATCCATTTCTTCTAATTCTGGTTCTTCTACACATTTTTCAATTACATATGGACATCTTACTCTAAACCTACATCCTTGATTGACATCTACATCTGATGGTTCATTAATTCTAATTTTCTTTTCTTTGTGAAGATTTTCAGGATCCGGTTCTGAAATTGCATCAATTAATGCTTGAGTGTAGGGGTGTTTTGGATTTAACAGAACTTGATTAATTGGACCCGTTTCAACAATTTTGCCCAAGTACAAAATTCCGATTCTTTGACCAAAATATCTCGCTGTAGCCAAATCGTGTGTAATGTAGATAAATGAAATATTGTATTTTTTTTGTAATTCTTGCATCAACTCTAACATTTCTGCCCTAATTGATACATCTAACATGGATACTGGTTCATCAGCTAGGATGATTTTTGGTTTTAGTGCTAATGCTCTTGCTAAAACTACTCTTTGTCTTTGACCTCCTGACAACATATGTGGATATTTTTTAGTAATTTCTTCAGCTGGTTCTAATTTTACTTCGTGTAGTACCTCCATTACTCTTTTTTGCTTTTCACTTTTGTTTCCAATTTTGTGAATTTCAAGTGGTTCTGACACAATATCTCCAATTCTCATTCTTGGATTAATGGAATCATATGGATCTTGATGTATCATTTGACAATTCATTCTAATTTTTTGTATCTTTGATTGTTCATTTCCAATTTCATCCTCCTCAAAGAATATTTTCCCTGAATCTAATTGAATTGATTTTAAAATTAATTTTGCAATTGTTGATTTACCTGAACCTGATTCTCCTGCTAAAACAAATACTTCTCCTTCTTTAAGATGAAATGATACTCCATCTGCTGCTTTTACTGTATTTGATTTTGAACCAAACATTCCTTTTTTTGTAAAATGTTTTTTCAGATTCTCCACCCTTAGGATTTCACTCATCAATTATTGTTGTATGGGGAAGTATATCAAGAAATTGAATTTATGCGTGAGATTTGGGCGAACGCATTTATGTCAAATAACTATCAATTTAATACTTGAGTAACACTATCCAAAAAAACCGTGATTATAAAAAATATGTAGTAGATTCAAAACTACAATATTTCAAACCACATGCCACAAAAATTGAGAAAACTTTTGCTGAAGAAATATTTTCTAGTTTAAATGCTGATTTGAAATTTATTTCTCCAAAATATTTTTATGATAAAAAAGGATCTGAACTTTTTGAAAAAATATGTTTGTTACCTGAATACTATCCTACAAGAACAGAAGTAACTATTTTAAAGAAATTACAACAGGAATTACCATCATTTCTTGATGATTCGTTTAGAATTGTTGAATTAGGAAGTGGTTCATCAGTTAAAACGAGGCTGATTATTGACGTATTTGCTAAATTACAAAATAAAATTGAATATTTCCCTATTGATATTTCTGAAATCCTTACAGAAAGTTCCGAACAATTGATACATGATTATGATAATCTGTACATTACTGGAATCATTGATACCTATGAGGGTGGTTTAGAATTTTTAAAACATTATGATGATAAAAATAATCTAATTACATTTTTAGGTTCTAGTTTTGGAAATTTTTCACCTTCTGATGGTTATCTATTTTTAAAGAAAATTCATTCCACAATGAAATCAGGTGATCTTTTTTTAATCGGATTGGATTTGGTTAAAGAAAAACATATTCTTGAATCTGCATATGATGACACTCAAGGTGTCACTGCTGAGTTTAATCTCAATGTACTTTCTAGAATAAATGATGAGCTTGGTGGTAATTTTAATTTGGAAAACTTTGAGCATCATTCAGTTTACCATGAAAAAGAACAACGAATTGAAATGTATCTAAAATCTTCTCAAAAACAATCTGTAATTATTCCAAAATCTAATCTTTTATTGAATT
>Ga0209665_1001969_pt1 | contig 11054 bp, 7 predicted proteins | sample SaaInlV_200m_DNA_2_FD_184675 | JGI IMG/M metagenome (GOLD analysis project Ga0209665, IMG submission 184675) | Marine microbial communities from expanding oxygen minimum zones in the Saanich Inlet - Saanich Inlet SI074_LV_135m_DNA (SPAdes) (version 2) | ecosystem: Environmental > Aquatic > Marine... | reverse complement strand
ACAAAATTCTCTGATCCGTCTCTTTTACAAGCAAAATCCTCCTTGCAGGCAGTCTTCCACATCGAACCTTGTAATTTCCGACTAGAGGCCCAATCAGACCGTGAAATTACGCTGAAAGTTTTCCCCATTGATCTCAACTTGATGGTTGACTTTTCATTTTGTCTGGAATCCTCCCAAGGAGAATCCTACCCATTTTCAGTCACTTTTGTTGGAGGGGCTCCCAATCTTGCTTGGAGGCGCAAGCCAAAGCAAGACACTGACGCTGACACTGACACGACTTTCGATAGTCTTGATGTCTTAGATCTGGGAATGAAAATGAAGAATGAACCATTTCCGTCAGAGACACTCATCCTTTGTAACACAGGAACACTGCCGACTCCCGTGGAGGTGCAAGTGGCTAAGATTAGTCTGCCAGACAAGGACCACGCTAGCACGCTGGAAGTAGAGTGCCATAGCAAGGAACTTTGTGCAGGAGAAGAATCGGCAGTTTGTCTCACATTTCCTGGAGGTTCCACTGGGGGATATCACTGGCGTTTGCAAGCAATCGGTGTCTCTTCTCATGCTGAGGTCTCGGTTCTCGCCTTGTCCGGAGAGCCCATTCTCTCCGCCAATGTCTCACGAGTCTCCTGGGGTGTTTGTCCGGCATTTTTACCCGACACCAGAGAAGTGACAATCACAAATTCTGGTCAATATACCGCGACATTCACTTGTTTGGTGCTGGGTGATAATCACCATCAAGTAGCTCTCCAGCCCCAGGAAGGAGAACTTCTTCCGGGAGATAACCAAGTCATTTCCCTGACCTATATACCCATGAAAGGCTGCATACTCAATGGATTGCTACAAATAGGCTACTATGACAAGATTGTAGACATTGCTGTAGATGGAGAGTCAATTTCTGAAAGTCTGGAACTGCTTGGACTGGAAGCAGATGAAGGTAGCCCTCGACACTTCTGTTCCCTCCCCCTGATATTCGTAGGCTGCTCAACTGAGGCAGAGTTTATTCTCCTAAACTCAGGTACATTGATGTCCAGGTTGAGCGTGCAGACACACTTTCCAAACTCCTTCACACTAGTCATCCCAACTGCAACTGCTGAGAGTGAGCTTATCCTGGGGGCTGGAGAGCGTCAGCGCTTTCTCATTCGATTCGCACCCGATGAGAAAGGTAATCTTCAAGGTGACCTATCCATTACCACAGCCGATGGAATGAAGTTTGAAGTATTAGTCCGGGGCCAAGCTGAAAGTTTGGGGTTGGAACAGTTGGGGGGGAATCTTGACTTTCAAATGATGGCAGTCGGCACCTCCCGGAGTAAGGAGTTGCTTTTTCGGAGTACTTCCAAACTAGCCTTTCAAGTGAAGATTGAAAAATGTCTGGAGCCCAATGTTCTGCTCCAATTCCCTACCGAAGTTACCATGGCTATTGAGGGCTCAGGCAACGAAGTTCCCGAGTCTATTAACTACTTGGACATTCCTCCCTTTCGAAAAGTTGTGCTTCGCATCAAAGGAAAGGCAGTAGAGAGCATTGAACTACAAGGTTCTATCAAAATCATTGCTTTCTCGGGCGAGTACCCAGACGTTCGTCCAGTGGAATATCCGCTCCCATTGCAGGGACATGTAAGTAGTAGTAGCATTCTCTTAAACGATATCTCCCCCATCCAGTTTGGAGTGGTACCCATCGGTCAGTCTACAGTCATCACTCGCATGATTTCAAATGTTCTGGGCGAGCCACAGGTATTTTCTGCAACAGTGGTACTGCCAAGTTCCCTCGTAACGGCCCGCTCTACCGCCTGCTTTAGCGTGGAGCCAACAACACAGACATTGGAAGGCAATGCATCGACTGAACTGGCTATTACAATGTCTTCTACTTCAATGCTCCTGCATAACAAAGAACCGGCAGAGTTGCTGGTTAAGGCAGAAGGCTTTCCCAAGCAAGCCATCAAAGTTCCAGTGCTGGGTGAGGCAGGAAGAGCAGAAATCGAGTTGTTGGAACCAAAAGGCTGCATGGTATCATTTGGCAAAGTCATGGTTGGGCATCGGAGAGAGCAGCAGATTACCCTTTCCAACAATGGTAATATCGATGCGACAGTGACCATGCGGTTGCTCTCCAAGACACCTTCGGTGTGTTACTTGGCAACTATCACAGCCCAAGAGGGCACTCCTAATTCCATGCAAGAAACCAGCATGACTGTGGCTCCATCCTCCACCATGGCAATGCTGGTCGTGTTTGTTCCCCAGGAGGAAGGATCGTGGTCAACCACTCTGCAACTTGTGCAAGAAGGATTCGGAAAGGAGAAGAAAGAATGGAATGTGTCCATTTCTGGAACTGGAGGAGTTCAACGACTGGGTCCACTTCCAGATGAGCTTTCAATTCTCTGCAGTCTTGTAGGAGAGACAACATTGTCATTTCCCATTCGGAATGCTGGGAATGATGATGTGCTGGTGGAGCTGGACGGTAGAGTGGAAGATGACGTCTGGAAAGGTACCGTAGTCGCAGAGACTGCCCGTGTTACCATATCCCCTGAGTCTTCTATTACTTCTAGCCTGCTGATTAGAGTTCAACCACCACTTCCAGAAAGTCTTACATCCTCTCAGGCCATTCTCAGCTCCCTGGGAGAGCGTGTCACTTCAGCTGGTATGGTGGAGCTCTTAGGCTCGGTGAGAATTCTCTTAAAGGGTCAACTTGTCCATCAAATTGTCCTCCATTTACAAATTCGCTTGGACAATCTGACTGTGTCCCCACTGACCCTGGAATTTGGCACTGTCACTCGAGCCACTCGAATAATACGCTCGATCCAGATCACAAATCCCAATCCATTCCCTGTGCCTGTGCAAATCGAGTTGCCAGAGCATGGGCCACTGCTCTGCGATGATACAGAGGCAATCTTAGCTGCATCTACCACTAGAGAGATAGATCTCACATTCTTCAGTGAGAAGCCATTTTCCTCACTCTCCAACCCCATGCATGTAGCCATTGGCTCTCCTCTCGCCAACCTTGGCGTGATTGAGCAACCACTAACCATACCAATCACAGTCATGACTGAGTTGGATTCTCTCGTTCCAATGTCAGATCCAGATTGTTCCTTTGGAATCGTTCCGCTCCACTCCATGCGGGAAAAGCGAATTCAGCTTCGAAATTGTCAAGCTCACGAAGTTCGGTTCCAGATTAGATGGGAGCGAAAAATGTCGGAAAAAGACAGCGAGTATGTCGCGGTGGATAGCATTCCAGGTCTAACATTGCTTGGAACCTACCAGACACTAGCGCCTGCATTGCAAACCATTGAACTTACTCTTCGATGGGAACCAGAGACTGTTGGCATGATCAATGCCCGCTTACTTTTCCAAGTTGAGGAAGACAACATTCCATTCTCTCTAACTATCCGTGTCATTGAAGCTGCCATTTCTATCAATGTTCCAGTCATTGATTTCGGTCGTGTAGGAGTCGGTAGCCTTGTCAATGCAACTGCTTCCATTGAAAATACATCTCCGTTTCCACTTGCACTAAAGTGCAATTCTACACAGGCACATCTCCTCCTGAGACTAGAGCCCAAGGATGAGAGAGAGAGATACGTCAAGCTAATGATGGGGGAGGTGATGCACCTACATGTGAGCTACTATCCAATTCAGGTTGGGAGCTTACAAGAGCATGGGACAGCATCAGAAATGCTGTCTGTCCTGGCTGCTGATCCTGACGATTGTAGAATTGCTGATCATCTTTTCGAAGAACAGGTCTGGCGATCACTTATAGATATCCCAGTGACAGGCGAAGCGTTTCTTCCTCGTATTGAGTTTCAACCTTCTTCTGCACTTGATTTGGGATCCATTCCAGCGTTTGCTCCATTCCAAAGTCGTGTCCTAGTGGTTAAGAATCCGACAGACACCCCTTTTAGTCTCCAATGGCAAACCTCAGAGATAGCATTTGAAGAAGGACCGGAGGAAGATGAATCTACTGTCAAGGAGGTTGCAGCACTTAAAGTCAAGTCATCCTGTGAAATTACTCCTCACATACTCAATTTCAAGGGGGGCGAAGCAATTCAGTGCAGCTTGAAGGTTATTTCGGGTCAGCTGGGAAAAGGAGGTGGTAGTGCCGTTTTAAGCTGTGTAGCAACAGATCTGCTTCCCGCAAATGATGCTCTTCATCTTTGGGTCACAAATCGCAAGGAGAAGCTTGCTCTGCCTACCTGGAATATCAGCTATCATTGGACAACACTCCCGATGGAGCAATCTGCCCAAGTCTTGTATCTACTGGCCACGGAAAGCTTATCCAGTCGCTCTTGGGTGGAATGTGATGAAGATAAAGAGAATGACCAATGGCAGACATTGCTCCGGGAAGAAGGACCCATTATCTTGCCACTCAGCTCTCTACAAGTCACTCGGGTTCGATCGCCATCCCTCTACTTTGCAGCCGACGAACGTCCTGAACGACCTCCCCTGATTGCACGGCCAACTCCCATTTTACCCCCCAACAACAATGCTCTGAAAGATACACCCACCGCACGCATAGGGCGACAGCACAGAGAGAGCGTGCTTTTGGCACGGCAAAGACCTCTGCTGCCAGGCGCTAATACATCACCTTGGCGGGCCTTTGGAGTGGACGAAAGCTCAGTTTCACTGGCCGCTACCACGAAGGTGACTCAGGTAGAGTTATTCTAGCCTCAAAGGCAGCAGTCTTGTGGGAAATAGCATCGTCTCCATCGAAATCATCCAAATCATCATCATCGTCCTCATCGTCCACATCCTCATCCTCCGAGGCACTCGACAGATACTGCTGCTGATTCTTCTTCTTGGAGAGAGAGGACCAGTTCTGATCACTGGTGGATACTTGTCTTGATTTAGATCTAACATCTGCAATAGAACTAAAAGACTGGGAATTGTTGAGAGACAAAAGACCAACGGCTTCATCTGCTTCATTGGCATCTTCTTGTTCTTCTTCCTCTTCCGTCACTCCCGTCATTCCTGCCCTCTCCTGGGAAGGGGGCATCATCGAAGCCAAATGCTGTCTTGTCCATTCACGATAAATCCCATAGGCTATAGATGCAAAGAGAAGAAGAAAGGCTCCCAACCAATTGTACCAGCGTGAGGGTAGGGGATTGGTAGCTGGAAAGAGACAAACAGCTAGAAATAGCTGGGGTAAAACTTTAAATTGTGAGAGAAGACCCCATGAGATGGCCCTAGACGATGCAGCTACAGCTACAGCACTCGTTTGGAAGGTCAATGTCAAACATAAACCCAGCAGAAGGATCCACCACAACATTGACGGATGCCAGAGGGTCACAAAGGGACTTGCACTCCTACTATCCAATCCAAACCAATTCTCAGTGACTGCAGCTAATATAATAACACTTGGTAGCGCTATCATAAGCTTAATGAAAGCTAACTGAGTCACAGAGGGATCTGACATCTGGAGTCGCTCAATTCGTCGAATGCTCCACCGCAAGGTGGAAATTTGCGCACCAGAAGCAGCAGCAGAAGCAATATTCAAGAGCATCGCAATAGGATTGATAAATCCGATGTGACCAAATATGTGGTGGACACTGAGAAGAAACGTTCCAGCCGCTACCAACACACAGAGCACAACTTCGATCCAAGTGGGCCTTTCAGCCTTGACAAAGCTAGTAACCACGATAACAAAAAAAAGTTCAGAAGACCTCAATAAAATATGCATATCTGTGGGAACTAGGTACAAACCGAGATTGCCCAAGCACATATTAAAGGCAAAACACATGGCCGGAATAAATAAGTACAGGATTTTGGCCAATAAATGGCGAGAAATCACTGTTTCAGAGGGCCGATGTCTATAAAACAGATATATTGTTTCTAATAGCACATAACAGGAGAGAACAACCAGAGTTCCACCTAATTGCAGCGCTGTGGCAGTAAAAGGAAAGTGAAAACCACCAGCATCTGGGCTCCCCAGCAACTGCTTATTATACAAAGGCATAGCAATAGCTGCCACTAGCCATATTGAACCAAATAGAATACTAAAAGGCAACTCATATCGTCTCCAAAAGGCAAAGTGATAGGGATAGGAATTGGCATTGGGAGAGAACATCTTCGCTCCGGAGTCCCCTTACGTACTTCGGGAGGATTCTCCCAAAGTACGACCGATTCATCGGTGATGTCTACTTTACAGCTAGCTATCGATAGAGGATGCAGAGAGCACATGTCCCAGCAGATAACATTCTATGCCACACAATAGTTCAGTGAAAATTGAATCCACAATTCGCTTTTCTTCCACTATTGGAGACTTGAGGGTTTCGAACGTCATTTCTATTTTTATCATGATGCCTTCAACTGATCTATAAACTCTTGTGGATGTTTCCCTAACGCATATAAATGCTCAAAAGTGTAGATGCCAGTGTCATGCATGTCATCAAACACACAATTCAGGGCATAACGCCCGACCGGTGACACCCGCATTAACCGCACCCGTCTATTTCCATAACGGTGACTGGCAGTATTGATATCAGATCGATTACTAGCACATTGTGAAAATGCACGTAATAGATCGCTACTTATGCGAAGAGTCTCCTCATTTTCAAAGGTAACCTCCAAATAATCTTCAGCGTGGTGAAAGGCTGTTATCGTATGAGGATTCCCACCTGCTTTTGTACTGGCAGCTCTATCAATGAGAGAAATAGCAGTAGCTCTTTCTTCACGAGGAACGAAGCTACTTCTCTTCGCCAGCATGGCGGAGAAACGAAGACTGCTCCATTGCAACCGAGGCATCTTGTGAGGGGTAGTAAACGATTATTCACCCCTCACATTGTAGATGGCAGTGCAACACACTCTGCTGCTCCGTGCGGGCAATCTGTTTATTTCCCGCAGTCACCAGTTGTCGTACGTCTATGTCTCTTCAAGTTATGGATGCAAGGAAGTACACTCATGCGCTGTTGCGGTAGATGGCTTTGTGTCTGCGTGGGTTTAGTGGGAATCGTGTGCTTGCCACTTCTAGCCAACAAAACCTATATCTCTGAAAATGCTATTAGTGTCAGTATGCCACAGATAGATACATCGATCATACAAGACATCAATGAGGATTATGCCGCCCTTCGTCGATACGGTCCCGCCAGAAGAGTTCCCGCTCTCTGGGAGTACATTGAGTCGGCGGATCGTTTTATTTCCAATCATACTTTCTCTTCCACCTCTTTCTCTTTCTCTTCAGCCTTATCTAATCTTAATAATCATAATAGGAAGACCCTTAGTGGCGGAACCAATCGAGTTAGTGTCGTTTACTCTGAACGAGGGACAGGGATGGAAGCCATGGTGCTTTCGGTGGCTGTGCATGTGCACAATGTGCGAACAGTGACCATTTTAGCAAATGTCATGAAGTATTTGAGAAGAGTCAACTGGTTAGCTAGAGATATCTATATTGTCTGGATCGATGATACCCAGGACAGAAACATGGCCTACCGAGGCCTGGAAAGTTGGATTGATTCGACTTCTGCTCCTCCCATTGTCCGGATGGCTTTTCATCTAGATTTTAAAGATGATGATCCCTCCTCCTCCTCCTCCTTCTTTTCCTCTTCTTCTTCCTCTTCCTCTTCTTCTTCTGCTACTCCTCCACAGTGTATTAGGTGTGCTGTCGGATGGGAAGGTCATGGTGGATTACTAGCGAATATGGACATTCTGACCACTGCACGACGTGTAGCTTCTGATATGCTGCACTGTCCTTCGATGTGGCATAGAACAGAAAGGAATGCTATCGGTAGAATGTTGCCACTGCTGTGGCAGAATATGCTGGCTTTGGGAAGTGTGCCATCGCTGCATGTACATGCCTCGTGGTTGAAGCGCAGTGTAGATGCGTTGACTCTGTCTACATCCTCCTCTGAGTGTGGGGGGGATTTGCTTCCCCCACACACACATGGCACCATGGGTGCCAATAGTGGGAAGGAGACACAAGCAACGCACATGATGCTGTCCTGGTTGCTCATGATGGTCCAAGCATCCAACAATCTGATTGAGGAACTGCATCACTCCTACTTTTACTACATGCCCCTCTCGCAGAGTGCCTTCATTTCCATTGGACACTATTTCATGGCTATTGGACCACTCTTAGCTGCTGCTGTGCTACCTCTGTTGGGACAGCGGACCATTTTGTTTAGTTCAGTCATGCAGTCATTGCTGCAAGTCGGCTGTTGTGTGGTGATGCCCGTATGTCTCTCGCTGTTGTGGAGTAGTCTTTGGCAGGTAGTTCTAAGCCACTACGGACTGTGGATGGTGATGGCTATCTTTGGGGCCAGTCACTTAAGTCTGTGTGGGGTAGTGGTGCCTTGGTGTGCAAAGCAGCTCTCTTGGCGAGAGGATACTCTGCCACTGGCTGCCTTGTTGTTGGCGGTGAGTCTCTATGGCTTAGCCATGAGTAACTTTGCTTTTGTGGTGGTCTGGTCAGCCCTGTGGATTCCTACTTGGCGCTTATGTTTAGAGGAGCAGCAGCAGGAGCAAATGAAGAAGAAGAAGAGAGGATATTGGGTGATGCGATGCGGACAGATCCTTCTGCCATCTTATAGTATCATTGGAACAGTCCTGGTGGTAGGAGAAGCAAGAATGCGTATTGCAGCAGCATTAGCTGCAGGTTTTAGTCTTTGGGAGATTCCACTCTTCTCTTGGGGCCTGCATTCAATGGTGGTGCTCGCTTGGTTGCTGTTCTGGCGTCAACAGGGACATGACTCCCGAAAGAAGCCTCAGTGAGTGAGGGGTAAATAGTAGTAGACAACCCCTCAATTCACCCCGAAATTCTCGCCTGGGCATTCACGGCCGGTCTTTCCCTTCGGTAAGGGTGTCAATTGCATTGGAGAACCGGTGAGATAGAGACTGACTGATTTCTGCTTCTCATTGCAGTGCAACGTTTGTGCGGTGAATCATGTCGGGTCAAAGTAGAAACCGGACATACAAATATGTTTCCCCGACCAAGCAGCAAGAACAATGGAAGTCAGTGGTGAGAGATCGTTGTCTAACACGTGCTAGAAATGCTCGTCAGCTCGTAGTTGAGAAAAGAAGGGCTCTGCGGGAAGATATTTCCTACTCTTATTCTTCTAGTCCTGAACCCAGGACGCCTGATATCCGAACGTATTTCTCTCGATTAGAAGGATTGGTTGATCCCCATATCTTGGGTGATATGCCTCAAGATATGCAGCAGGATATGGTCGAATGGCTGCAGGATGAATTAGAAGCCGATGACCAGTTGAGGGAATGGCTAGATTTTGAAGAGAAACAAGCACAGGCTCAAACTGCAGCTTTAGCCTCTGCCTATGAAGAAGGATTTGCCCATCAGATTCCTTGTCCCCTCTGCTTGGTTCGTCCCGTCGAGTTTGCATTGGGAGAAGTCCGATGTCATTGTGGATTGGCAGTCACGGCACGCTCCTTACTACAATTCCAGGAAGCTATCACCATTCTTTGCAATCGACATGGGCAAAGTTGTATGGAGACACCAGCATTTCTCATGTTGCAATCTCAATCTCAATCAATGCCGATTAATATCAATGTGAATATTAATCTGCCCACGGGTCGAAATCTCGTCCTAGTCTGTGAGAGTTGTGGCATGTTTGAAGCCTGTAATTTAACTTGAAGTGAAAGTCTATATGTTGAACTGTTACAAGCAGTATATTGTGTATGATATAGTCATATTGTGTTTGCGTTGTGTTTTATGCTTTCTTTGATGGAAGGAAGAGGCAGAATGAGATGGACAAAGATGGAGAGTCCTGCTGCTTAAGAGAAAAGAAAAGATGAGCAAGAGTAGGAGTAAGAGTAAGAAGTAAGCATAGCATCGTGTCACATAACTTCGGCAGGACTGAATTGTGTGGCATTCAGTGAGAGGAAAAGGTTTTTGCTCTTCGCTGCAGGTGGTACTTCCACTCTGAGTCAAAGGCCGAAACCACAGTATTCATCCTTATAATATCAATAGATGGAGGAAGAGAAAGTAAGAAGAAACTAAGAGGAAAGGAAATTTGTTAAGTTTACCATGCTAAATGAAGGATAGGCTGGAAGAGTAAATCTTTCACTCCATCATGGCAAACGAAGGAGAGCATGAACATGAACACATTTTATAGGAGCAAAAAGCCCAGTAAAGCCAAAAAATGCTTAACGGTTGGACTTGGCAACTCTTTCCAATTCGTCCTTCTTCTTAATAGCATAAGAGTTAGCAGATTGCTTGGCAGCGTTCATCAATTCATCAGCCAAACATTCAGCAATAGTCTTGGTGGAACGGAAGGCAGAGTTACGGGCACCAGTGGTGATCAAATAGATACCTTGGTTGACGCGGCGGAGAGGAGACACATCAACAGCTTGACGGCGGACAGTACCTTGAGAGCCAATGCGAGTAGAATCTTCGCGAGGGCCAGAGTTAACAATGGCGTCAACTAGGACCTGGAGGGGATTCTCATCCGTCTGCAGGTGAATGATTTCAAAGGCGCTCTTCACAATTTGCATGGCCATCAACTTCTTACCGTTGTTGCGACCGTGCATCATCAGAGCATTGGTCAAACGTTCAACAATAGGGCACTGAGCCTTGCGGAAACGCTTGTGGGCGTAGCGACCAGCGGTGTGGGGCACGAAAGTAGCATTCTTAGGTTTGACAGCAATGTAATCCTAATCGATGAATAGCAATTCTCAAGTTAGTCTGCTGCGACCACATCAACAGTTGCGACGCAAATATCTCCAAAACTAAAAGATATCTGTTCTTCCATTCAACGTACATCTAATGCCAAATCATTGACACGGACATCTTCGAAAGACCAACGCTTGAAAAGCTTCACCTCGGCTACCATTGTGCAACTTAAGGGAGAAAAAGAGGAGGAGCTGGTGGCAAAGGCCAGGTATAACTTTACGCATTTTTGGGGGGAGGGGAAATCACCCCTCGGAGCAGTCGTCCAGCGACTCACACCAGGCATTTCCTCCTCTTTTTCATCATAAAAGACCAAATGACTATTTCCCTGCATCATTTGATATCACATGATGAGGATAGATGTGTTATAGAAAAAGAAAAAGGACGATGAAATGCGCTAAAGCATTATGGCTGGATGCGCCATCTGAAAGAGGAATAGGAAATGGGGATATTACAC
>Ga0209665_1001968_pt1 | contig 11057 bp, 7 predicted proteins | sample SaaInlV_200m_DNA_2_FD_184675 | JGI IMG/M metagenome (GOLD analysis project Ga0209665, IMG submission 184675) | Marine microbial communities from expanding oxygen minimum zones in the Saanich Inlet - Saanich Inlet SI074_LV_135m_DNA (SPAdes) (version 2) | ecosystem: Environmental > Aquatic > Marine... | reverse complement strand
CTGCTGATAAGAGAGTGGTGGAATGGATCAAAACAAGAAGGAGCCTATATTTCTCTATTGTAGTTTAACATAAGAGTTGCTATTGGAGGGCAGAAATATCCACTATTGTCCATTACTCGCTAGAAAACTTGAAAGTGGCCTAGAAACAGAAAACCCTCGTAAGTCTATGAAATACAAGGGAATTATGTGGTGGCCAGGGACGGAATTGAACCGCCGACACGGGGATTTTCAGTACCTTGCTTTGTGCTATGTATCAGTGAGTTACGGTGACAGGTGTCCAAAAAGTGTCCATGTTTAAAAAGGTTTTTACCCACGTATGTTCTTAGTTTGCAGACCCACCTGCGCCATTGCGGCTACAGCGGGTAGGCTCTTATACGTAAGGGGTAGCAGGTTTTAGTTGCTAAAAATATTGTTGCTGTTTTCAAATAGGCAGTACTTCTTTATTCCAGATAAAGCAGCTTGATAACCTCGCTGTAGTTACCGGCAACAAGTCGGGCAAAGTAAACCCCGGTACTAATGGGTTGACCATTCGCCTTATGTCCATTCCAGCTTATCTCATGCCAACCAGCCGCCTGAGTTCCAGAGGCAAGGGTATTGATCTCGGTCCCCCGAATATCATAGATAATCAGAGACATTTTTGAATCTTTCGGGAGACCATAGCGGATCATGGTGCTGGGGTTAAAGGGATTGGGATAAGCAGGTGCCAAAGTGAACTGATCGACCAGCATGGTTTCATCAACTGCTGTCACAAGTATTGATATGAGAGTATGATAGATCTGATTACCATGATAATCAACATCACTGAGTCGATAAGTATAAGTCTGTCCAATCTGAACGGTCTTATCTGTGAATTGATATTCTGTTGTTCTGGTTGTGGAACCCTGCCCTTTAAGTGACTCATGGGAACTAAAGGAGGCAAGCTCCTCCCATCCAGTGGCCGAGCTTTTTGAAGCTCGTTCAATGATGAAGCCCAGATTCTCAATTTCTGAATCTGTTGTCCATTCCAGATTGACGATGCCTGACTTGGATGTTGCAGTCCACGATGAGAGTTCTACCGGCAGAGATCCATCAGCCCCTGATTTACCACCAGTCCACCAACTAAAACTATTAATGCCAGTAAGCGTCAAGGTATTGTTACTGGTGTTAACGGTTGATGAGGATTGTTCCGTCCAGGAATCCCCATCAGCTGATTTGAAAAGTTCCAGGCTTGATTCGTTTAGGCCATTCAGCTCGGCATCAAGATAATTAAAAACCAGTGTGGCACTTGTCGGAGCATTGGCTGTGGAAATTTGATAGTATCTGGTGATTCCTTGAGAGCCCTGGGCTTCATGACCTCTAATAATTGTTGTACTACCAAGATCTCCATCTTCAGTGATCTCAGCCCCAAGACCGGCTACGTCTTGATCAATATTTGAGAGATCTCTTGTCGTTTGAATGGTACCTGAGGTACCGCTAATATTGCCACCTGATTCATATAGATGAGCGGCTGAACCAAGGGTTATGGTTTGTCCATTTAAATCGAGGTCGTCAAACAAAATGAAATTGCCATTTACAGTGGCATTTGAAGTCAATGTCAAGTCTGAAGTGCTACCGATAAAAAGATGGTTCACGGTTGGCGTTCCTGATAATGCTGGAGCTGTTCCACTAGTATAATCAGGAATACTAACATTATCGGTTGAAACCGGCACACCATCCGACCAGTTTGAAGCAGTGGACCAGGTTGCTGAATTTGTGTTTAACCAGGTATTGAAGGCCGTTGAAGCGACCCAGTCATCATTGTCTATTATTTCGTAATCAACATTGGCATCTAATGCAGGATCAAAACTACCATGAATATCGAAGGCGTCAGCTCCGTTCCATTCGATGATCCATTCCTGCTCTTTGCCTGACGTTGTTATTTTGACAGTTTTCCCTTTTAAGGCTTGATGAGTCCAATTTTCTCCGCTATCTGTTATACGCATCGTCGTATAAGCCGTTGAAGTTCCGGTTTCGCCACCATATCTAGTCCCATCAAGTGCATTACTGGAAAAATCCTGAAGGGTGGCTCCCATTGAACTGTTAATATTGTAATATACCAATAGGTTAACTTCATCGCCTACCAGGGGTCTGGACATATTTTCACGGATTTCAGCAGCTGTTCGGACATCACTCCAAATGCGAATTTCGTCCATGGAACCATCAAAATAATAACTGATTGGTCTGGGATCCCTCCCTACCATTAAATCGCGATCTACTGAGTAGGCTGTTTCTCCTACTGCTGCACTATAGCTTTCTTTTCCATCAATATACATGGTTACATTGCCGCTAAAATCGACAGTGGTAGCTACGTGGTGCCAATTGCCATCTGCCACAGATACATCATCTAAATGATTTGTACCATTCAGGTAAGTTCTGAGTTTTCCACCTCTAAATATTTCAAAGCTGTATGAAGGATTTCCATCATGATTGCCAATGAGAATACTTCTGTCAGTCCTGGTTGTTTTTACCCACATCTCCATGGTAAAATCAGTGAGGGATAAATTGTCAAACTCATCGGTATTACCCAGGTTCACATAATCATCTGTACCATCAAAATTCAGAGCATGTTTGGGTCCAAAAATCGCTGATGAGGTGGTCCATTCACTGCCAACCATATTGGTAAGTGTGCCATCATGATTACTACTGGACTGTGAATCATTTGTACTGGTTCCGCTAGTTTCGTTAAATGGGAAATAGGCCACCAGGCCGTTTTCATTCCCGGTAAGTTCTTGATACATATTGGTACGAATCTCAGCTACTGTGCGGACATCATCCCAAATGCGCACATCATCAATAAGTCCATTAAAGTATTTTAACTGTCCCTCAGGATCATCCGCGACATATCCATTTCCGATTGTCACTGGAACTGAATTTGAGACCGTTGTCTGGGGGGTGCCGGATAGACTTAAATCTATGCCATTGACGTATACGTGACGGGTTCCAGCATCATTTACTGCAGCAATATGATACCATATACCCGCTGTGATGCTGCCTTCCGATGTTGTTGTCCCATCAAAGGATATTTTACCTAGAGAGTTGAGCAGGCTAAGTGTATATCCATCATCTGAATTTGCTTGATATTTAGCGACGATACCTTGACTGACCAGTGCATCAGCTTTAATCCAGGCTTCAATTGTATAGTTGGTGGTCAAGTCTAATGCAGCATTATCTGAGATGCTCACATAGTCATTCGATCCATCAAAATCGAGAGCGTTGTTCGTTGCAAATAGACTGGTGTTTATCACAAAAGCTGTGATTAAGATTATTTGTGCAAATTTTAGCATTTTTACCCCTGCTTGATTATGAATCCAAAGCGATCCCGTTTTCTGTTTCAGATATGGTTCCGCCCAAGAATTATAATAATGAAGCAACCAATTTAATGATGACTCTACATAATCCAAGTCCGCACTTCTTGAGGAATCAAGTGCAAGGTAACCAAAGAATCTGAATCACAAGCGAATGGATGGGGCAGGGTAGCCTGAATGAATCGTGTAAAAACTCCGTGTGCAGAATACTACTCTATTGATATACCAAAATGTACCAAAATAGCCCATTTAAGTGCTTAATATTGTATTGAAATGATGGACGATTCTAGATACAAAAAACCCCAGGAACCTTTGTGGTACTGGGATTTGAGGGATGTGGCCAGGGACGGAATTGAACCGCCGACACGGGGATTTTCAGTACCATGCTTTGTGCTATGTATCAGTGAGTTACGGGGACGAGTCACTAAATCGTCACTACTTTTGAAAAGTCCCTATATTTGAGGTTAGGGGCTTTCTAAGCTAGGGTCCAGTTGAATACCTACTCAGTAGTTGGTGCACCATCTATCTCGGCTCGTTTCTCTAAGATTTTGGGAAGACATCTTTCAAAAGCCGCGATCACCTCAGGGTCGAAATGTTGTCCCGAACCGTTTCGGATGATTGTCAGAGCCTCTTCGAGTGGGAAAGCCTTTTTATAAGGTCGTTTTGAAACCAAGGCGTCAAATACGTCAGCCACAGCCACAATTCGTCCGGAAAGAGGAATCAGATCACCAGCTAGTCCTCTAGGATATCCACTTCCATCCCACTTCTCATGATGACTTCCGGCAATTTCCTCAGCGAGTTTTAAAACATCAGAATTGGTATCTCTGAAGACTCTTTGCCCCAATACCGGGTGCTCCATCATGACTTTGAATTCTTCTTCAGTCAACTTCGCTGGTTTTGTCAAAATATTGTCAGGGATCCCCACTTTGCCCAAATCATGCATGGGGGCTGCATATTTAATATTCTGTACAAGTTCCTTATCCAACCCCATCTCTTCGGCAATGAATGCGCTATAACTACTCATGCGTATAATATGTTCGGCTGTGTCCTCGTCCTTGTGTTCAGCAATCAGAGCCAGTCTGTAAATTGTATCAAGATATGCATCTTGCAGCTGGCCTTGGGTTCTATTGAGATCGCGGACGGTGGTGTTGAGTTCCTTAGCATAGATCTTTAATTGTTGATTCTTGTCCACCAATTCCTTACGCTTGCCCTTCTCTTGCAGATAAAGCGCATTAATATCCTTGGCATAGGTATTTAATTGTCCGCGTAACGAGGTGGCCTCCTGCTTAGCCAGGTCCAACTTGGTCGTTATTTCAGGTAGGTCCATATCGTGTCTATTGGGATCATAAAAAGGAATTTGGAGAACGGCTTGAGTGCCCTTGCCTAAAGTAGAATCAAGTTTAATAGAACCGCCATGGAGCCGAGCAGTACGCTTGACAATGGTCAATCCCAAACCGATACCTTCATGGCCACGTGTCATGTGCTCATCCACTTGATAATTGGGCTCAAAGATCATATCCATTTCCTGCTTTGGAATCCCTTCTCCCTCGTCTGTTATGGACAGCTTACAGTTACCATCATGGGGTTCCAGGAGCACTTCAACGGATGATCCTACCTCACTAAACTCCACAGCATTTTCAACAAGGTGACGAACAGCATGACTCAAAGCATTCTCGTCACCATATACCTGAAATTTACCAGGCTTTACATGGTAGTTGACCGTTACATCCTTGGGACGAAAGACTAGCTCAAAGCCATCGGCAACATCAGCAACGATTTTATCAAAATCTAGTATTTGCATCTCGAATTTGGGTTGGTCAAGCATTTGGTTGGAGATATCCAACATTTCAGAGGTAGTACGTGCCAGACGATCCCCAGCAGTAATAATCGCGTCAATAAAGCCTCGATCCTTCTCCTCGAGCTTTTCTCCAAGCATGGACCGGATTAACTGGATATATCCTGTAATGATAGAGACAGGCGTACGTATTTCGTGGGAGGAAATGGCGAAGAACTCTTCCTTGAGAAGGTTTGATCGCCTTAATTTGGTTTCATCTCTGAACAGAAACGTCCACCCAATCAATTGTTGAGTAGAATTCAGCAACCGAACGCGGGAAACATTAAGGAAAAATGAGCCATCTCCATTTACATTCACCAACTCTACCGGTGGCTCGTCCTTGCTCTTAAGTCCCTCAAAAATATTTTCCCAAACCTCACCTGTCAGCAAGGTAAGTAATGGCATTCCTCGAATATTCTCAGGAGGTTCATTGATAATTTCGCTGAACTCATTATTTACATCAATAATATTTAAATGCGGATCCAAGCTTACGATGCCAATATTGACGGTATCCAGCAGGCTCCTGAGCTTGAGGTTGCTTATCTCAAGGTCTTTACGTTTCTGCTTCTCCTGCTTGTAAACCTCAGAAATATCCTGCGCATACATTTTGAGTTGATCAACACTCATGCTGGCATCGAAATCAGACATATTCATTGCTCCTGTTGCGGTACTAAGAGAACCTTAGGATAGTACTTCTTCAACTTTATTAAGCAGCGCCAGAGGACTAAATGGTTTGGTGAAGTAATCATTAGCACCTGCTTCAGTTCCCTGCTTTTTATCCATTTCCTGACCTTTTGCGCTCAGCATGATCACAACGATATGTTTCAACTCGGTCTCATTCTTTATGACTTCACAGACCTGAAAACCATCCATGCCTCCTTCGGGCATCATAACATCCAAAAATACAAGATCAGGTACATGTTGTCTGCATAGATCAAGGGCCTGGGGTCCAGTGCTGGCTTGAAATAATTCATAATCTCCAATATCCAGGGTGACTTCGACGAGTTCCCGAACATCAGCTTGATCATCAACAATTAATATTTTTTTCATTTTTCAAATCTCCGTACTTAATTTTGAGTCACGTAAATCGTATTGAGATACTTGTCCTTCTCAGTTTCATCTATTGTATTGAAAATATTGGTCCAATATACCTTAAGTTTGCTTTAGAGGCAGAATAAAAGTGACTTTGGTCCCTATTTTTGGCTCACTCTCTACACGAATTTCTCCATCGTGAGCTTCTATTATATGCTTAACAATGTTCATTCCCAGACCGGTACCCTCAATGGCAGTATTGCCCGTATCTGCACGGTAAAACTTATCAAATATTTTATCAACCTGCTCCGGGCTCATTCCTAAGCCTTCGTCCTGAACAGAAACATGGTAGCTATCTTTTTCTAATTTCCCCTTGATTTGAATTTTTCCACCATCAGGGGAATATTTAACAGCATTGCTAAGTAAATTTCTTAGAACTTGGTCCATTTTCTCTTTGTCAACATTAAGCTCAATCGATTTATCAGGAAGCATGATTTCAAACTTATGAATTTTACTTTGAACAATAAAGGGCTCAGCAACAAGTTCTATTGATTCACCGATTATACAGGATTCTTTTTCAATAGTAAAACTTTTGCCAGCTTCAATGCGTGATATATCCAGAAGATCATTAATAATCTCACCAAGGCGTAACGCTTGTTTGTTAATCAGCCCAAGATACCGCTGCCTTTGCTTGGTGTCAATATTTTGACGGGAGAGCATAATCTCTGAGAAACCTTGAATAGAGGTTAGGGGAGTGCGTAATTCATGGGCAGCCATGGACAGAAAATCGGTTTTCATCCGATCAACTTCAGCTTTTTCTCGAAATCTTTCCAATTCTGTAATATCCTGACCCACCCCCAAAACACCCGTGATGTTGCCATCAATATTTCGTCTCGTGCTGGCATTGAGGAGCACCATGAGACGTCGTTGGTCTTTGGTAAAAAGCGGGAACTCATAGTTAGAGGCTTCTTTGCCCTGCAAGGCATCATCAAGAACCGCTTTGACATTCTTCTGATAATCATCTGTGATAAATTCTTTGACCAGGTCCCGTCCCAGCACTTCATCTTTGGTGAAACCAGTAATCTTGGCGGCAGTATCATTCCACTCATTGACCTTGCCATTGGCATCAATACCAAAGATCGGTGCGTTGGCTGTCTCGATAAACTGGCGGAGCTCTTGGGCCGTGTTTTGGACAAGCTTTTTATTGTTATAGAGCCTGATCACAATCGTCTGTGAAATCACTACAACTAGAAATATAATCAGATAAAGCTGGGACTTTGGAACCAGATTATGGGACAAATGCCAATCAGGAGTCGGTGAAAATATGACTATCCACTCCTTCTCTGCAAAAGATATTTTATGAGTATTCTGCAGGGGTTCTTTTCTTGCAAGGCTAGGATAGGATAAGCTTTTTGTCCCATTTTTAAAGATTAGCACAGTGTCACCATGTGCTACATCAAAGATCTCAAGTTGTAACTTTGACCAGCCAATTCTTTTCATTGTAGTCTCAACTAAGGGCTGGACCTGATAGACTGCAGATACAAATGCATGTGACTTGTTATGGAACGATATTGACGGGTCCAGAGAACTAGAATCGGGGATAATGGGCAGCACGACCAGAAAACCTAGTTGCGACTCATCAAGCTGAACCAGAGAAATTACATCCGAGCCAACCGGTAGACCGGTTCTGGAAGCTGTTTCCAGAGCAGCGTATCGCACCGCATTCGAGCCAATATCAAAACCCAAGGCGGACCTGTTAGCATCTAGCGGTGTTATGTGAGTGACTACATAATAAAAATCCTTCTTTGGGGATCTAACTAATGCTCCAGAATCATCTTTTACAGTAATCTCAAAACCAGGATCATACAAGCTACGCATCTTATTTTCATATGCAGTTCTATTAGAGTCGGGAACACTTTCAATGTATGACAGAGCTATAATACCCGAATGTTTTTCAACAGCGGGCGATGAAAAAGCTTCAAAATGTTGTTCTGAAACCGATTCTGACGCGATATAAAAATTCCTGATTGCGCTGATTTCAGACATGGTAAGCTGGATTTCAGATTCAAGATAATTGACTCGCTCAGCCACATCATCTCTCAAAGATTGAATATCAATTTTATACCAATAATGCTCAAATACAATGATTACAAGAATCGAAAATATTAGTGAGCTGCCAACTTCAGCTATGATTTTAAAAGGTTTTTTAACAATAGTGCCCTCCAAGAAATAATGATATTACTGGTAACCTAAAGAAAACATTGAGCATTTCCTAGGATAGTATATTATCAAGCATTACATGAAATATTAGTATTAATGATGTTACGGCAGGTATTCACCTTTCGCAATTTCTCCCTCCATTTGAACCGCGCTCGATGAGCCTGTCCTGAGTTTGTCGAAGGGCTAGCTAGATAAATTCGCACTCCCCAAAAAAGCAAAACAGCCCACCAAATGGCGGGCTGTTTCATTTTGTGGCCAGGGATCCCGACAGGCTTGTCGGGATAAACTCCATTGAACCGGTGCTTCGCTGGTTTGGTCCAATCCTAGCCTATAGCAATAGAAACCAAAAAACCCACTGATGTGGGTTTCTTTATTTCTGTGGCCAGGGACGGAATTGGCTTCGGCTCCGCTCGCCTTACTCAGTCCTGTGCTAATCTATTACCTCGTGCCAAGGTTCGTTTGAACCGCCGACACGGGGATTTTCAGTACCTTGCTATGATCTATGTATCAGTCACTTACGGGGACGAGTCACTAAATCGTCACTACTTTTGAAAAAGTATTGTATAGTATAAGCAGTGGCTGATTTCTAGTGTTGAGGAACAAACTGTAGTTGGAGCTTATACCCAACTGCCTTAGCATATTCTTCAATAGTCGAGAGTGTGGGAGATATCTTCGAGTTTACATTTTCAAGTCTAGAAATATTGCTCTTTTTAGTGTGTAGTATCTCTGCTAATTCCTCCTGAGTAAAACCAGCATTCTTACGGATTTCAATGAGTTGCTTTCTTAAAGCATAGGCAGGTGAAAGATCCATATATTCTTGTTCAACTTCAGGGTTAGCTAAAGCTTTCTTTTTAAAATCTTGTAATGATGGTCTCATGATTTCACCTCTTTTAATCTCTTGCGGGCTATCTTCAATTCTTTCGCTGGTGTCTTTTGGGATTTTTTAATAAAAGAGTGTAGAATGATAACCTCTTTCCCTTGCACCATGCAGAAGAATGATCTCCCGATTCCTTCTTTGCCTTTGGCTCTAATCTCAAAAAGCCCTTGTCCCATTGCTTTGGTATAAGGTGCTCCTAACGCAGGACCAAATTCTTCAATCATCTCAGCAATGTGTACGAAGTTGGCCAATATTCCTGCTGGGAATGACAAGGTCTCTGATTCTACTTTCTTATTGAAAAATGATAAATGCCAATCCATGTACGCAAGTTATCATATATGATAACAATGGCAAGAGGAAAATGATTTCCCATAATTGGTGCTTCAAAGTGAAAGGTAAAAGTTGCTAAAAAGTTCCTATGTTTAAACGGGTAGAGAGTAAAGCTCCTTAAATTGTTGGGCAACTAACAATCAACGCAAGAAGGAGCTTCACAATGCGACAAGCTAAACATGCAGATTTCAGCGGCCAAAACATTTATGCAGGAGTGGATGTCCACAAGAAAAGTTGGAGAGTAAGTATTTACACAGAAGCCTTTGAGCACAAGACTTTTACCCAACCACCAGATGCGAAGAAATTGGTGGCCTATCTCGAACGAATGTTTCCCGGTGGTGATTATCATGCAGTTTATGAAGCTGGTTTCAGTGGATTCTGGACACATGATGAGTTGGCACGAATGGGTGTGAACTGTACTGTTGTTCATCCTGGTGATGTTCCTACAACGGATAAGGAACGAAGGCACAAGACGGATAGTCGAGACTCACGTAAGTTGGCAAAGCAGCTCCGAAGTGGAACTTTGGAAGCGATTCATATTCCATCTGTCCTGCAGCGGGAAAATCGTTGTCTTGTACGTCAACGAAAGACGGTAAGCAGGGATGCAGCACGAGTTAAAACCCGAATAAAACACTTTCTTCATTTTCATGGAATCAATATTCCCCCTCGTTTCAATTCGGGCTATTTATCTGCTAACTACCTAAACTGGATCAGTCAAAGGAGCCTTAGTTGTGATGCAGGTCAGGCAACACTTATATCCTTGCTGAGACAGTACAAATCTCATCGCAAGGAACTTACAATGCTGAACCGTGAGATCAGATCCTTGAGTAGGACACCAGCATACCAAGAGGATGTCAATCATCTGATTAGTGTCCCTGGTATCGGACGTTTGAGTGCTATGATCTGGTTGACAGAGCTGGGAGACATTCACCGCTTCAAATCCTTTGATAAACTATGCAGCTATATAGGGCTGATCCCCATCGAGCATTCCTCTGGTGAAACAGTTCATACCGGTAGTCTGGACCATCGTGGAAACAAAATCCTGAGAACTTTACTGATTGAGAATGCTTGGGTAGCGGTTCGAAGTGACCGAGAACTTATCGCTGCCTACCATCAGTACATTGGACGTATGAAAGGTCAAATGGCAATAATTCGTATCGCACGGAAATTATTAGCTAGAATCAGATATGTTCTCATGCATAAATGTGACTTGGATGGATAGAAGATTTGAAAACGATCATTACCACATAACTGACGGGATAAACGCTAGCAGCAACTTGCAGCTCTTTTAGTGTCTGCTCTAAAAAGTTTGCGCCCCGTACCAGTCTACCGAATAAGGAAATTGCAGCTCATATGAGTCTGCTGATAAGAGAGTGGTGGAATGGATCAAAACAAGAAGGAGCCTATATTTCTCTATTGTAGTTTAACATAAGAGTTGCTA
>Ga0209665_1001957_pt1 | contig 11122 bp, 13 predicted proteins | sample SaaInlV_200m_DNA_2_FD_184675 | JGI IMG/M metagenome (GOLD analysis project Ga0209665, IMG submission 184675) | Marine microbial communities from expanding oxygen minimum zones in the Saanich Inlet - Saanich Inlet SI074_LV_135m_DNA (SPAdes) (version 2) | ecosystem: Environmental > Aquatic >... | reverse complement strand
GGCTCTCATATTACAAAATTTCGACAAGTTTTTAGGTATGGTTTTTAAAACAGATTCTGCCCAAAATTTTGAAGTTTCAACAGAATGCAACTCAAAAGCATTATTTTTTCTTAAGTTTTTCTCAACATACTTGCCGAAATCTTGCTTATTTTTCTCTAAAGCGTCTGCTATTATCACCGTACTTTTTCCCGCTCCAATTTCTAATGCTGTAACAACTTTCAAATTTCTCACAAGATAATGAATTCTAATCAAGTCATCTAATTCCGGAGGATATGCCTCTAATACATTTGGATCGACACTATAATTTGCATAATCTGGGATAATTTTTTTTGACACATCACCATACTCACTCTTGTTTACACCTAATAACGACCATAAATTATTATTTTCTGCATATTCAAGATAATCAAAATCAAAATTTATATCCATACATCCTCCCTCCTTATTTATTTTTCATAAAATTAAAAAAACTACCATGAAGTTCTACCACCATCAATAGGGATTATAGCCCCATTTAAATAGCTTGATGCATCAGATAACATCCACAATAATGGACCTTGATACTCATCTGAGCTTGCCATTCTACCCATTGGAATTCTTGAATTTACCTTATCCAAGAAATCTTCTGGCTGTCCATTCTCTACACCACCTGGGCACATGGCATTACAACGCACTCCCTTGTCAGCCCAGTAAGTCGCTAAATACCTTGTCAGTCCTATTAGTCCACTTTTTACAACTGAATAGGTAACAGGTTTTACACTTTGCAACTCTTCATCAACTCCATTTTTTGCATACAACCTTTGATCGGGTGCAATTAAAGCTAAATCCGATGAAATGTTAACAATTGAACCTCCATTGCAATTTTTTGAAATTGCCAATCCATAATGTTTTGCACACAAGAATGAGCCTGTCAAACCAACAGCTATATCATCATTCCAAACCTCCAAAGAAAAGTTCTCTAGTCTTGAAAAATTAACCTTTTGATTGTCTTCCACTTTTGGATTGTTTGCTGCATTATTAACCAAACCATCAATCTTTCCAAATTTTTTAATTAATTGCTTAGCATTTTCTTTAATTTCAGCTTCATTGGTAATATCAATTGCAAAGCCAATTGCTTGCACTTTGTATTTATAACTTAATTCATTAGCAAGCTTATCGATTACACTCTGAGATAAATCTATTAAAATCGGAATTCCTCCATAACATGCAACGGCTTCAGCATGCTTTCTGCCTAGCAACCCTGTCGCTCCAGTAATAACAACAACCTTACCATCTAATTTAAATAATTCTTCCAACATTAAAATACTCCTACAGTTTGCCCGCCATCAACCACCAAAGTTGATCCAGTTATAAAGCTAGCCCTTTCAGAGCATAAGAAAACAATTGAATCTGCAATCTCTTCAGGTAAGGCGAAACGATTCATGGGTACCGTTGCTTGAATGATATTATCAACATGGTTTTTATCTTGTTTAATTTTCTCATCCCAAGCCCCTCCTTCAAAATAAACATTACCGGGGGTAATCACGTTTACCCGCACATTAGCTAACTTCCTTGACATATTTTTTGCAAGCGCAATAACCGCCGCTTTTGCTGTTGAGTAGTCAACTGGCGCACCAAAAGCTTCCATTCCAGCAATGGAAGAAACAAACAATAAATTACCCTTAGAAATTTCCAACATTGGCAAAAAAATACGTGCAGTCAATAGCGCCGACTCAAAATTACTATCCCATGTTTTTTTCCATTGATCACTAGAAGGCATTGCATCGACAACGCTACGACCATCTCCAACATTGGCAACAACAACATCTATACCGCCCCACTTTTTTTCAATCAGCTGTTTCAATAATACTAAGTCGCTCTCATTTGTACAATCACAGGCACTTGAAATAACTCTACTATCACCATAATTTTTCTTAAATTCATCAGCTAACGCATTTAACTGGTTCAATCCTCTTGAAACCATTATTATATTAGCGCCTTCCTCAAGAAAGCCTAATACAGTGGCTTTGCCTATACCTTGAGAAGCCCCCGTAACCAAAACTCTTTTTCCTGATAATTCAAGATCCATATTACATACCTTTTGCAGTCCAACCGCCATCAATGATCAAACTTGAACCGGTCATATAAGAAGATGCATCAGATGCTAAAAAAATTGCCGCACCAACAAGGTCTTTAGCACTACCCCAGCGTTTAATCATCATTTGATTAATTCGTTCTTGATTAGCTATTGGATTTTCAAAACTTTGTTTAGTCATGTTGGTCTTAATATATCCAGGCGCAATGTTATTAACTCGAATACTCTTAACGCATAAGTCTCTCGCCATTGCTTTTGTGAGGGCCTGGACACCGCCTTTGCTTGCTACATAGCCTGGATTATTTGGAAATCCTTGCATAGCACCAATACTAGTAATATTAATTATTGAGCCACCATTATGCATATATTTAGAAGCCGAATCACAACATTGGTAAGTCGCTGTTAGGTTGACTGATATTGTCTTTTCAAAACGCTCAAGTTCACTTTTATTGTCAATTTTTGGCAAACTAATGCCAGCAGCATTTACCAAAATATCGATGCCACCATAATCGACATCAATCGACTCACAAATAGATTGAAACTGTTGCGAATCAGCTATGTCACACTGACGATAAAATGTCTCAATCTGTTTTTGTTCTGTTGATTCGGATCGAGAAACACAAACCACATTTGCACCCGCCTTAACATAGGCTAACGCTATTTCAGCTCCTATACCTCTTGAAGCACCAGTAATTAAAGCAGTTTTATTTTTCAGTGAGAAAATATTTTCTAGATAATTATTCATACTTTATTCAAATTAAATCCTTTCATAATAACTGAAGACAGCTCAATATCTTCAACATTATCTATTTGGAACATTTTATATCTATCCATCACAAATAATGAAATATTGCCACCTAGTCTATTATTATCATTTATTAGTACTTGGGGTTTAAATAAATAAAAAGATCCATTTTCTATATATGTTTTTTCAATTTGTTGACGAGGCCTTCTATCTTTGTAATCATAATTAACAGATTGAGGATTTTCTCCATCTCTTTGTTTCCAAATAAAAAAATCTTCAACTTCTGCTACGGATAATAAAGAATCGACTCCATTAGCTTTTATTTGAGCAATAGCATCAGAAAAATCAGCGGCATGTCGTAATGGCGAGGTTACCTGTGGCGCCAATACAAAGTCGATAGAATACTCTGATTGTTGCTCAATAAAATCAATTGCATGCAGCCATGCAGACTCTGACGGCTCAGTATCACCCGATATTTTTTCTGGACGGATAATAGTATTTGCCCCATAATGTTTAGCAATCTTAAGTATTTCATCACTATCAGAACTTACCCATACATCTGTCACTTCTTCTGCGCCTAAGGCTTGTAGAATTGTCCAGGCAATTAATGGTTTTCCACAAAAATCAATAATATTTTTCTTTGGTATGCCTTTAGACCCGCCCCGTGCAAGAATAATACAACTAACCTTCATAAGAATTTTGTATTATTTTCTTAATCCATTCTTTTTGTTTTTTGAAAACTTCTAATCCTTCATCGTCACGATAGGCTTGCATAATAAAAGGACCGTTATAATCAAACTCTTTTAACTTGTTAAAAAATCGATCAAAATCTGCATTACCCTCGCCCAAAATAATTGGGCCACCATTTAGAACTCTATCCTTAATATGGATATCACTTATCTTATCGCCATATGCTTCTAACTCCTCATCTGAATCAAAACCTAAAGCAGCGCTATTACCAATATCATAATTAACTGTAATATTCCTAGAATTCAATTTATCTAATAATTCAATAAAAGGTTTTGGCGCCATATCCGTTTCTAAAGATAAATTAATATTTTGTTTTTCAAGGGTTGGTATTATTTTTTTCATCTGCACAACAAATCGCTCAACGGCTTCCTTGCTATTCAAGGTTGATTGGTCAACACAAGGAATAACAATATCAGTTATGCTTATTTTTACAGCTACATCAATCAATCTTTGTAAAATCTTATAACTTTTATTAGCAATACTCTCTTCAATTGAATGCAGTGGCGCTTCCATAAAATAATCGGCACATACCGTTTTTACAACTACTCCTGTCTCACTAGATAATTCAAGAATTTCTAAAGGCCCGCCCTTTGTTAATAGTGGATTCCTTTCAGCATCATTAAAATCTAAAATAAATTCAATACAATCCAGGCTAAATTCTTTAGCTTGAAAAAATTCATCTTGCCAGTATCCTATTGGGTGCGCTTGATACCTTCCTTGATATTTAGGTAGAAGCCTACCCTGCATCACTCCCATATTATTTTTCATTTTTTTGCTCCAAATTTGCTATGTTTAAGTACTTATTGATAGATTTTGCAATTTTTCTATACCCATCTGAATTGTAATGCATTTGTCTCCTATTCGGAAAAAAATCCAATGGATCTTTGCCACTTGAAATAAAATTATTATGCATATCAATTATAGGTATATTTATTTTTTTAACAAGATTTATAATATCATTTTTACCTAAGGAATCAACGTGGTTAACCATCTCCTCTTTATATCTATCAATAGAAGGAAGATAAACAAAGTAAAGTTTTCCATTCCATCCTTCAACCAATGATTTAGCATTATTTAATAAACCCCTCAGTTCATTTAATTGTTTGCCGCTATAAGATGAGACTGGCTTGCTAGAATAATGCGCAAAAAATGGTGCTAGCAACTTTCGTGTGTTATATAAACGTAACATTCTACTATTTTTCTTTAAAACAGAATGGGTGTTATTTGAGATATATTTAGACAAAACCTTATCAATAACCTCTTGTTTGTTTATTAAATCTTGAGTGTATTTATTATTATTATATTTTTTTAAGAAAGCTGATCTCTTCTCGACTATTAGACCATTCATATCATTTCCTTCATAAAAAAACCAGAATACATGTTTTGGCTTAGCATGTTTTGCATACTCTTTTAAAATGGCTAACTCTGTAAATGGACCTGCCCCACCCATCCCAAGATTTAACACATTAAAAAGTTTTGTGTTTTTATGCATTATTAAATTGAGTTGTGACGCTATACTCTTCTCCGATTCAACACACGCTCCGTGCACAAATGAATCTCCAATTAAAGCAACATCGATTACATTATCCCAAATATAATCAGGATTGTTAAACCCGTAACGATCACTCTCGTAAATAGAATAATCTCCGGACTCATTGCAGTAAACTGTAGTTTTATTAGCTATCCCTGCTAGTGGCAACACTTCCATATCACCATGCATTAAATTAGAGTCTAAAAACATACTTGGAAAAACAGCGGGAACAGCAGCTCCTTTGTAATCATTCACAACCTGATATTTTGTACGTACATCATTACCCGCAATAGTTTGATATACTGTAATACCAATTTCCACTAAATACAAGCTCAATATTAAGCTTGCAACAAGTAATGCAAGATTTTTAATCAAGCTCATATTTTTCCTTGTAACTCTCAAGTAAAAATAAATTCTGTTTTTCTTTTTTAAGCACAAAGTTGCCAATTGCTAATAGATCTAGCCCTGTACCCATAAAACATCTAAATGCATCTTTTGGCGTCCCAACAATCGGTTCACCTCGAACATTAAAGGATGTATTAACCACAACTGAACATCCTGTCTTCTCTTTGAATTTAGAGATTAGGGCGTGGTACTTTGGATTAGTCTCTTTGTGTACGGTTTGTATTCTTGCAGAATAATCAACATGAGTCACTGCTGGAATATTTGAACGCTTAATATTGAGCTTGTCAATACCAAATAAAGATTCTTCCTCTTTAGTCATCTTTATACGCCTGTCTTCTTTGACGTTATCAACTAAAAGCATATACGGACTATCATAATTCGCTTCAAACCAATCGGCCACATCCTCTCTTAGCACTGACGGTGCGAATGGTCTAAAACTCTCACGATACTTAACCTTTAGGTTGAGAGTTTTTTGCATATCTTCTGAGCGAGGATCTCCCAATATTGAACGACCACCAAGAGATCTAGGCCCAAATTCCATTCTACCTTGAAACCAGCCAACAGCCTTGCCATCTGCCAATGCTTGTGCAGTTTGCTCGATCATTTCACACTCACCAACAGAATCAAACTTGGCTCCACAAGCTAACAACTCTCTTTCAATAGTATCTTGCTTGTATGCTGGGCCAAGGTATGAGCCCTGCATAGCATCATTAGGGTTAACCACTCTTGGATTATTAAGCTCTTTATGCCACACAGCTAGAGCGCCGCCTAATGCTCCACCAGCATCTCCTGATGCAGGCTGAATCCAAATCTCTTTGAAAGCCTTATCCCTTAATATTTTTCCATTAGCAACACAGTTAAGTGCGACACCGCCTGCCATACAAAGATTTGGGATGTTATATTCTTTTGCTAGTGACCTGGCCATCATAAGAACAACCTTTTCAGTTACAGCCTGTACTGAAGCGGCAATATCCATATGGAATTGTGTTAATTCGTCAGTCTCTGGCTTTCTAACAGGCTCGCCAAATAAATCAGCAAACTTTTGATTAACCATAGTTAAGCCAGCTGCATAATTAAAGTAAGATTGATCCAACCTAAATGACCCGTCTTCTTTCAAGTCAAGCAACTTATCAAGAATCAATTTTTTATATTTAGGCTCACCATAGGGAGCTAGGCCCATCACCTTATACTCGCCACTATTAACTCTAAAGCCAGTGTAGTAAGTAAACGCTGAGTAAAGCAGGCCAAGTGAATGCGGAAAGTGAATTTCCTTAACTATATCTAGCTCATGACCTCTTCCAATAGCAACAGTGGTAGTTGCCCATTCGCCTACACCATCTAGTGTAATTACTACTGATTCCTCAAAAGGAGATGCATAAAATGCACTGGCAGCATGACTAAAGTGATGCTCACCAAACATAAGCTTGTCAATATTAAAATTCTTATCTGTTTTTTTAACCTCTTTGATCAGCATGTCTTTTAAAAATAGCTTTTCACGCAGCCAAATAGGCATTGACATTCTAAAAGATTGCAAACCTTTAGGCGCAAAGGCAACATAAGTCTCTAACAGGCGCTCAAACTTCAAGAAAGGCTTATCATAAAAGGCAATATAATCAACTTGATTTAAAGATAGTTTAGCCTCTTTTAAACAGTAATCAATTGCATGCTTTGGATAAGATGGATCGTGCTTTTTACGAGTAAAACGTTCTTCTTGAGCAGCAGCAACTATTTTGCCATCAACAATTAATGCTGCAGCACTATCATGATAAAAGGCTGAAATACCTAAAATGGCTATTGACATTATTTAAAACAAAGTATAAATGAATGGCGCAACAGCAGAGCCTTGACTTAGTACTATTAATGCACCAAATAATGCCATCATAAACATTATCGGAAGTAGCCAGAATTTCTTTCGAATGCGCATAAAATTCCATAATTCTTTAATAAATAACATAGTTCAAGCTCCTAAAATTGATTTTTCATTGAACCCATCGGTTCTTTACGTTCTATCCAATATGATTTGGCATTTTTATCTAATTTTTGTTTGAGTAAGTCTTTACCTAAAAGGCGCATAATAAGCCCTATTGGAAGCACTGTGGCAAAATAAACAAGTGTCATTACAACTGGTGCAATAACAGAGCCAAGCAATATGCCAAATTTAAACCAAAGTCTATTTGGGCGCGTTAACACCTTTGGAGCTACAAATGCTAGCAACAAGAATACAGCTGAAACGATTAACGTCCAAATGTACACGCTTTTAGAATTGGTCAATGGATACAGGGAAATTATTAAGAATACCACCGAGAATACCACTCCAAAAGATTTTTCAGATGACTTTACATAATTATTATTCATATTTTTTACAAAGTAAGTTTGATATATTTTATTGTTTTTTTCAAAAAAAACAATACAAAAATTAGGGGTATAAAGTCTTAAGAAAATCCAACCCTATAATTTCCTCTACTAGCTCTCTAACAACACCACTTCCTCCTTCTGTATTAAGAACAAAAGTCGCAATTTTTTTAATTTTTTTATGGCTATCAATAGGACATGCAGAGAAGCCGCATAATTTCATTGCATAATAGTCGTTCAAATCATTACCAACATATAGTAATTTTGACATTGTATAAGATTTATCCTTTGCAAGCCTCGAAAGTGTCAGTACTTTATCTCCAACCCCTTGAATAACAGGAACTTGCATTTTTTTTGCACGAGCGCTAACAACAGGATTTTTTTCAGTAGAAAGTATGTACACAGGCTTTTCTATCTTGCGCAGAACATCGAATGCTAACCCGTCAGACCTACTACACCTTACAGCTTCTTTTGAATTTTCATCAATGTAAACGAGATTATTTGTTAGCACCCCATCAAAATCAAAAATAAAGGCGTCTATCTGCTCTATAGATATAGATTTTCTCATATTTCCTTAAATTAGTTCAAGTGTTGTCTTAAATTCTTAGCTATTGGAACCTCTTCATCAATAATTTTTTTTACCCCATCACCCATAGCTAACTCTATCTTTCTTATAGCTCCCACTAAACCCTTAAAACCTGTCGGCTCCACTGATGCAGATTGGTCAGATCCATACATAGATCTATCTAGCGTAATATGCCTCTCTAATGAAGTAATATCAAGCGCAGCAGCAGCATATGAAACGGCCAACCCAACTTCATGGCCACTATACCCTACTTTACAATTAAATTTATCTCTAAGTGTGCTTATCATTTTTAGATTGGCGTCCTCATCTTTCATGGGATAAGTAGATACAGTGTGCATTAATTCAAATGAACAACTCTCTTCATTAAAAATATCGACTGCTTTTTGGATATCTTCATAAGTAGTCATTCCAGTTGATATGAAGGTATGCCTACCCTCTTTAGCTACCACTCTCAACAAATCTTCATAGACAATCATGGCTGATGCAATTTTGTTGTAGTTGCAATCAAATTGTTGTAAGAATTTTTGACTATTCAAATCCCAAGCAGAGGCAAACCATTCAATATTTTTTTCTTTACAATATTGATTAATTTCCTCATATTTATCTTTACTAAATTCTAAGCCTAACTTTTGTTCGCGCTGCGTAGTACCCCACTGACTCTCTCTAGGGGAATCTAAAAAATCTTGTGTATAAACTTGATTAATATCGCGCTTTTGAAACTTAACTGCATCACAGCCAGAATCCACTGCAACATCAATTAATTTTTTACAAATATCCATATCACCATTATGATTTATGCCTATTTCTGCCACTATAAAAATACTCATGTTTTTACCTTCTTATTTTAAATTTCTATTAAGTTTATTGCACCTTCTCACTCTTTCCATTTTTCTTCTAACATGACAATTGTTCGATAACAAACTATTAAAAATAAATACATCGATATTATCTAGTGCATCTTAACACCTGTCAATCCTTTAAATGTATAAATCCTGACTCAATTAAGCCATCTTCAATACATTCCATGAGTGCATGTCCTGCTGTAATATGCGACTCTTGAATTCTTCCAGTGTTGTCACTTGGCACCAAAAATGCCTCATCACAGTACTCTAGGGCCTTGCCACCACCAGAACCCAGAAAACCGAAAACCTTTATTCCCATCTCTTTTGCCTCTTTCATAGCGAGAATAATATTTTCTGAATTTCCTGATGTTGTGATGGCGATCATACAGTCACCCTTATTGCCTAAAGTTTTTACCAGACGCTGATATAGAACGCTATATCCAAAATCATTGCCGCAGGCTGTAATTGTGGAAGTGTCTTGCGCAAGTGCAATTGCAGGAATGCCCTCTCTGTTATTCATCGGTCTTAAGCGTACCAACATTTCTGCTGCTAGATGTTGTGCATCTGCTGCCGATCCGCCATTGCCACAAAGTATAATTTTTTTATTATCTTTAATTGCTTTTACTGACATTTTTGACATTTTAATCAAACAATCTAATGCATTAGATTTTAAAATATCAATCTTGATATCTATAGAATCTTGAAATAATTTTTCAATATTGTTCATACATATCCATCATTATTTTCAATGATGATTTCCATTCTGAAATGCCATTTTTTGGCAAAATTTTTGTTATTTTATGTTTATTCATTATAGTATACATAGGTCTTTTTACTTGCTCTTTATAGGTATTAGCTGTAATAGGTCTAACTTTGCAATCAAACTCTGCCAACTTAAAGATTTCTTGCGCAAAATCATACCAGCTTATCTCACCCGTATTTGAATAATGATAAATTTCAGTTGGCTGCTCTTTATTTTGATAGTTTTTATTATGTACAATTTTTAATATTGCCTCTGCTAAATCAATCGCATAAGTAGGCGAGCCTATTTGATCACTTACCACATTTAATTCGTCTCGCTCTTTGCCTAGCTTCAACATGGTCTTAACAAAGTTATTACCAAACTCTGAATACACCCAACTGGTTCTAATGATAATGGCATTAGTTGGCATTACCTCTTGTAGTGCCTTTTCTCCAGCTAGCTTGGTTTTGCCATAAACATTAATTGGGTTGACTGCATCCGTTTCAATATACGGCTTGCTACTTTCTCCATCAAAAACATAATCAGTTGAGATGTGTATTAATTTTGCTTTCTGCTCTTTAGTGATCTCAGCTAATTGTTTAACTGCTAAATGGTTAACTTGGTTAGTAAGAGTCTGCTCTTCTTCCGCTTTATCTACTGTAGTATAAGCGGCACAGTTAACAATAACATCAAATTTATTGTTATTATCGAAGTAGTGATTAATATTACTTTGACTGCTTAAATCTAATTCTCTTCTACCAACAAAGAAAAATTCATTATCGTATTTTTTTTCACTAACTAGCTTATGAAGAGATTTTCCTAATTGACCATTTTTCCCTGTAACTAATATTCTCATAACTATTAGCTACCTAAACAAATCTTTAGCATTCGCTAAAGATGGGTGGATTTTATCTTTATCTGAGAGTTGTAACTCTTCTGCTGATAATTGCCAATCAATTTTAAGTTGGGCATCATTAAAAGCAATGCCTCGATCATGCTCAGGTGCGTAGTAGTTATCTACTTTGTAAGCAAAGGTAGCGCTATCACTTAATACAATGAAGCCATGTGCAAAGCCGTGCGGCACAAATAACTGAT
>Ga0209665_1001953_pt1 | contig 11135 bp, 5 predicted proteins | sample SaaInlV_200m_DNA_2_FD_184675 | JGI IMG/M metagenome (GOLD analysis project Ga0209665, IMG submission 184675) | Marine microbial communities from expanding oxygen minimum zones in the Saanich Inlet - Saanich Inlet SI074_LV_135m_DNA (SPAdes) (version 2) | ecosystem: Environmental > Aquatic > Marine... | reverse complement strand
GGCGGTTGTCCTAGGTCAGAATCTGTGGAGAGGGAAGCTAGCAGAGCGGGCTTATAAGGCCGACCGATCCGATATAGTGACAGCACAATCGTTTGCGCGCGGGTATTTGATTCGGAAGCAACAATCGGAACTGAAGAAAGCGGTTATTTTAGGGCAGAAGCTGTGGAGAGAAAAGGTAAGAGCTCGTCAGATTCGAGCCGATCGCTCAAGCATAGTGACGGTTCAGTCGTTGGCACGTGGTTATTTGGCCCGGAAGCGACAGTCGGAACTGAAGAAAGCGGTTGTCCTGGGGCAGAAGCTATGGAGAGGAAAGACAGCAGCTTCGAAGCTAAAGGCAGAGACAGGTGCTGCATCAACAATCCAGAGAGTTTTCCGTGATTACGAAGGACGCAAGGAAGCAGCAAAGCTGAAGAAAGCGGCTATCACGATTCAGAATCAGTGGCGCAAAAAGGTAAGAGCTCGTCAGACTCGAGCCGACCGCTCAAGCATAGTGACGGCTCAGTCGTTGGTACGTGGTTATTTGGCCCGGAAGCGACAGTTGGAACTGAAGAAAGCGGCTATTGCGGTTCAGAAGCAGTGGCGGGAAAAGGTAAGAGCTCGTCAGACTCTAGCCGATCGATCTGATAAAGAGAGTCCAACCATAGTTCCACCTGCGAATGAACTCGTGGTCTATAGTGGTAATTTAAATCATTCCACCAGTCTTGATGACAGCTTAACAGATGTTGAATTTGTCAGTGCGCACGAGATTCATAATAACTATGAAAACTTGGTAGAGCCTGAGATGATGATACGTTTAGGACATTCGGCCGATTCTGAAATAGACCAAAAGAAGTTTACGGAGCGTAAAAATTCATTTTTGATTTCTCGAGATCGAGCATTAGAAGGTATTTCATCACTATTAGATGAGCACAAAAATGGTGTTGTTGAAATTACCAATCCTCATGAGCTTGGCTTAAAAGACTTCCAGTTGAAACATAAGGGAATTGAAATATTAGAACGCTCTTCAAGTAAGGGAGTAACGAAGTGGACAGTCGCAAATGTTGAACCCAAAGAAAAAAATGAAAACTTCCCACCTTTAGTGACAAATTCTGACAGTTCAAGGCAACCTACGACTGTATTAGGGATTCAAGGTAATGAAGAGGAAAGTTTAATTGAGAAAGTTTTGATTCCTAGCCAAAACTTACATCCTAGAGCAGGTGATTTTGCCCATTTATTCGAGGAAAGTGATACCGATGGACCTGTGCTCACAGAACTCTCTGGTTCTGTGGAACTATCTGTAAATGAAGAAAGTACTAAAGATAGGTCAGCGCTAAGTTCTAGTCAGAATGAGGAAGGGGTTGCCAAAAAAGAGAGAATCAAAGTTGCCAGCTTACACCCGAGAGCAGGTGATTTTGCCCATTTATTCGAGGAAAGTGATACCGATGGGCCTGTGCTCACAGAACTCTCCAATTCTCTGGATTCGTCTGTAAATGAGGAAAGTACTAAAGAGAGGTCAGTGCCCACTTCTAGCCAGAATGAGGAAGAGGTTGCCAAAAAAGAGAGAATCAAAGTTGCCAGCTTACATCAGAGAGCAGATGAGTTTGCCCATTTATTCGAGGAAAGTGATACCGATGAGCCTGTGCTCACAGAACTTTCTAGTTCTGTGGAGATGCCTGCAAATGAAGAAAGTACTGAAGATAGGTCAGCGCTAAGTTCTAGTCAGAATGAGGAAGGGGTTGCTAATAAAGAGAATACTTCTTCTCCTCAAAAATACCCACTGAATAATGGGGAGGTTGTAAAGCCGTTTGACAATAAACCGCAACTTCATCCAGATGCAAAAAAGTATGCGGGTAAATTTGGCACAAACTCCGGGTTGCATCCAGATGCAAAAAAGTATGCGAATGAATTTGGCACAAACCCCGGCTTACATCCAAATGCAAACGAGTATGCAGATCAATTTGTTGAAACTCCTAAGAAGGAAGGTTTGTTTGCGCGTATAGGAAGACGAATTTTTGGGGGAAAGAGATCATAAAATGTTGAGGAGAAGGTAGTTATGGCAAGTAAATACACTGTATTTTTGGTTTTGTTTTTTATAAATCTTATTATTTATGAGAATAGCGCTTTTGCAGGTGGGGGGAATACGAAGTCGACATCGGAGGTGTCTGGTTTCGATGAAAAAATTCAGTTGTCTCGTTATCGCGTCACAGTAAATCAGGTGAATGAAGAACTTACTGCTGGGAGCATACGAACTTGTACTAACACCTCCCCTCAAAGAGAAGATATGTCCCCTCTAACAATACTTTGTCAAAGTGGCCCTGCTTCTATTCTTGCAAATAAATTACAACTAAACAACGAGTTAGATTACTTTAAACCTGAAAATATTCTTCGGAAACATGTTGATAGAGAAAGAGAGCAATTAGGACTACTTGAATTTCCCACTGAGCGATTTGATCTGATGTTGTTTTTCGGTCAGGATTATCTTGATACTCGTGTGCGTAGAATGCTGAGACGGGATAATGAGGTACGAAGTGAGAGTGGGCGCTCTGCCGTTAATCTGGCTTTAATGTCATTAACTGCTGCATATGCCGGATTAGAAGATGTTAGTGAGAAAGATCAGAGTAACTTTGTGAAGCTTCTGAGATTTATAGGGGTTTCACTGAAAGACTCTATCTGTGAGGTTAGAGCCGAAGAAGAAGGGAGCAGTGTCTTTTTTATATTGAAAGATAATAAAAGAAACCATTGCCAATACTTAGAGATTAATATTCATGAGAGTCACGTGGTACGCCTCAGATTGCTCCAGAACAGGTATAAGCTCCTTCAAGAAAAACAGAAAGTCGGAGAGAATAGTGATTCTGATATCATGAAAGAGAATATTAGTCCTATCAATAAGCTTGCAAAGACAGCTTTGGTGAAAAGATTGACGGAGAGGTGATGTTGTTTTGCTGCTTGCAAATAACTGTTCTAAAGAGCAAACGCTATTCACGATAGGGACTTTGCTATGGATTGAGAGAACTAAGAGAGAGTTTTAGTAGTATCTCTCTTGCCCATATGGAGGTGAGTTGGGAGTGTCTGTAAAGAATATTTTTTCCGTTTACTGTTTGGTCAAATGAAAAAGAAAATATTAATTATACTTTTTATTTGAATGTTCTATACAGAGCGTTTTATTTCAAATTAGATGGTTTGCAACAAATGAGTTTTTTAAGAAATATTACATTTTATTTACCAGTTTTAATTTTTATTTGTTTTATAACATCGTTGTCATTGGCCAACAATGATGACGAAACTTATAGAAGTTCTTCGTTTCCCAGAAGGACGAAAGTATACAATGGGATACAAAATACTGCAAATGGACCTGAAAGAGAGGATTCTCGTAGCCTGTTGAAGCTATACTTAGCAACAGGATTGTCCAAAGTGCTATTAAATTTTGAGCGTTTGAAAGATTGGTCAGCTAAATTATGGAACAAGCCATCAAGGAAATATGTATTTCCAATAGTTATCGGTGTTGGACTTGTCGCAATTGCAATATATTTGAAAAATAAAATTTCGAAATCACGAGGTAATTCACTTGATTCCTCAGAATTAAATGATGAAAATATATTAAACTTATCGTTAGGGACAAGTGTTTCAGCGAATAGTAGCTTGAACTCAATTTCCCATTCTAAAAATGAACTTGAAATTCAAACAGTCCCAGAAGAAAAGCCAATACATGTCCCAAATGAAAATTTGTTACCCTATTGTTGTTCGGATATTGTCCATTATGCGGATGAAGCTCACAGTGCGAATTTGTTTTCACACACACACGTACAAGTTGTGCCGGCTGAACACCTTCATAGTAAAACTGGAAAAGTAGCTATATCATTGCAATCTGCTGATTCAGAGTGCCTAATTTCGTATATGTTTGATCAAGAGTTTTTGACAGCAGATCAAAGAAGCATGCTTCGTAATGATCGGTCGTATGGGAAAAGTGAATTGCCCGAAATATTAGGGAGCTTATATGCAACATTTAGTGATAAATGTGGGGATAAAGCGGACGCTAAAAGCCAACTTTTCATGAGTATTCTACAGAACATAAATAAAAATTTAAAGCATTCTGAAATATCTATTTTTTCCGAGCAGTCAGGAGGCAAGATTATTGTTGAAATAAAGGAATCGGAAGAGCAAAGTAATTTTCTGACATTTGATTTCATATCAGAGTCGAGCTTTTAGAGGGCAGCATAGGCATTAATCCTCGTCGTGTCCGATTTTCTGTTATACACCATCCAAAGTTAGAATTTGGAAAAAGGCCGGCAAGAATATTTCAATCAGTTATGCTGAATTCTATGGGAATAGAGATACTGGCGGTGCTTCCGGGGGATATATCTTATATTTTGCGTTGTTCCAAATTGGTTCAGGCATAAAAGACGTTTACTTTGTAATTTGGATCTTGGTGGATACCCACTGTCGGGCAGAAAGTTTTCATTCGATGTTACAGGGTTAGTGCTACAACATCAGAAATAGGTGAAGCCTCTGATGTTTCTGACGATGGTTCACTTCCTGCCCCAAGGGGGACAATCACGCATGTCTCATGTTGCTGCGTCAGCTAGAGTACTTTAGACACGATTATGTCACCAGGGAGGTTAATTCCCCTTCTCAATCATCTTCATTTTCACGCCCACCCCCACCAATTGCTAAGGCGTCCTTCATATCTCCTTCGTTGGCAAAATCTCCCCCTTTGCGAATGTCATCGTGTCCTAATCCATCAATGGCGCCGAGGGGATTAAAAATGGAGATGAATCGTGTGAACTCTTGTACAAACGTGCCCTCGCTGTCCTCCCCCGGGTTAAATCCAGATTTATAGGTAATTTGGATTAATAACTTTTGACCATCGGAATGCGGATTAAAGCCCATTTTGATGAAAACGTTGCAAGCTGTATGCTCTAATTCTTCAGCGACTGAATCTGTTTCTGCATTCATAGCGTTTTTCAACGACTCAAGATGTCCAATTATAGCATCGTACATTCCAACAAGGCTTTTGAATTGTAGCGTAAGGGGATCAGTATGATCTGCGTCGCTACCAAGAGCTTTTGTGCTGGTACTGTCTCTATATTCTGTAAGAATCTCTAAGACTTCATCTATTTCATCAAATTCCAGTTCAGCATCTTGAAAACCTGCCTTTCTGACAGCCTCATCAACAGAACAAACATGGGTCGAAGTTGTTGATTGTACTGTTTCTAGAACGTTCTCATTCTCTGGAGCAGCATTTAAGAGCCTTCTTAATTTCCAAGGGCTTTTCCTTACTAAAGCGCCACCATTAGAGTTTGAAGTAGCTTTTGGCGTCTTCGGAGAGGGAGGTCTATCTACCTCCTCTTCTTTTACCTCCTCCTCTTTCCTAGGTTCCTCATGTAGTAGGTGGTTGTCGTTTATCCCATCATCCCTTTGTTTTCCTGTTCTTCGTAGTTCTTCTAATTTTGGTGCTTTCTTTTGTTCCTCAGACTCAGACTCAGACTTCTTTCCGAGACGGTTCCACAACCAATACGCTGTGCCAAAGGCTAAAACTGTTCCAAATACATAGGGAACACTCTTTCTTAATAGTGATGCACCTCTTCCGGTCTCTTGTAACACAGTCGAGCTCGTGTTTGACAACGGAAGCTTCTTTGAACCTCCGCTTCTAACACCAGATGCTCGTTTCATACCCTCTAACAAGTCATCATTTGCCCACAGATTATGGCCCGAGAGGCTTGTCATCAAAACTGCCGCAATGGAAAAGGCTTTGAATGTTTTGTTCATTTGAAATCCTACTCTCAGAATGTGAGTTGTCATAGAGTATTAAATTTAGCTGGTAAGACAGCAAACGAGTGCTGTCCTACCGAAATATTTTAAGCTTTGGAAATTTGTGTGTTTAAAACAGATTTCCAGGTATTGCTGGTTAATTATACTTTTTGACTATCAAACTTTTTCCTCAGAGCAGCTTTTCTTTGCGCGGCTTGTTCCTCTTCTGAGGATCCCGTATTAGCTGACTCTTCTTTTTTGCCCTGCTCGACATGACGCGTATCAGCTGGCTCTGCTTCTCCTTCCTCCTCTTCCTCCTGAGGCGCGCTTACATCGTGCAACTTTGGATCCAAGAGTTTTCCAAAAAGAGTACTTATGGCATCTGGAACGGTCTCAAGATCACAAATTTTGGAGTTAAAGCCAACATCAAGCAATCTTGGCATTTTCTCAGCAATATAGGTTGAGACAAACAAACTAAAGGTCTGTTGTGGGCCGTCATCAGACGAAGAATCTGCTTTTTTAGAGAAGGAGAATCTATATTGAATTTCCCCATCCCTAGTAAATCTTTCCGTCAGCTTATACTGAGCATCCATATCAACACCTAATTCTGCGGTAGCAGTAGCGACATTTTTACTTAGAATTCCTGGAAGGGTGGCAAAACTATCCACAGTTTCCTTAAAAGTCTCATAAAAGCGCAATGTTGCAGCATTCTTACGCCCTTCAAGTGAGGCATCAAACTGATGAACTTTACTTCTTAGGCCCTCTAGGTTTGTTGAGAATTGTTCAACGTCAGTTTTCAACTGTTGCGCAGTCTCCCTCTGATCATAGGAAAAATAACTGGCTTCCAAACCTTCGATTCGTTGCAAACGGATTTGTGCGCTATCTAAGGCTTCACGCTCATTGTTAAGCCATGAGCCGCTGACGCGAAGAAGTTGAGTATGATGCAGAGTCGATCCTTCAGGACACCAATTCGTATCCCAAAACTCGGGGGGATCTGCAAGGGCATTTTGGATTGCAGGAATATACACTGCCATACTAATAATAAGATATGAAAGGTAAATGCGTACTTTATTCATTTTATTTCTCCATAAGAATTTAACATATTAAACGCGGTTTCTTTAGATATTTCCCTGATTCTTCAGAAGTATTATTGAAATCCTTTTTTCGAGGACACGCGAGAGTGGTGCCATTTTGTATTCGATTCGTAGGTAGCCTTGATCAATCTTCCTCCTCTACGCGACGATAATCACCAATTGCTAAGGCGTTGCGAAGCTCTTCTTCGTTGCCAAAATCTTCCGGGTTTCGAATGTCATCGTGTCCTAATCCATCAATAGCGCCTAGGGGATTAAAAATGGAGATGAATCGTGTGAACTCTTGTACAAACGTGCCCTCGCTGTCCGTCCCTGGGTTATATCCGGGCTTGTAGGTAATTTGGATTAATAACTTTTGACCATCGGAATGCGGATTAAAGCCCATTTTGATGGAAACGTTGCAAGCTGTATGCTCTAATTCTTCAGCGACTGAATCTGCTTCTGTATTCATAGCGTTTTTCAACGACTCAAGATGGCCAATTATAGCATCGTACATTCCAACAAGGCTTTTGAATTGTAGCGTAAGGGGATCATCATAATCTGCGTCGCTACCAAGAGCTTTTGTTCTGGTACTGTCTCTATATTCTGTAAGAATATCTAAGACTTCATCTATCTCATCAAACTCCAGCTCAGCATCTTGAAAACCTGCCTTTCTGACAGCCTCATCAACAGAACAAACATGGGTCGAAGTTGTTGATTGGACTGTTTGTAGAACATCTTTATCCACTGGAGCTGCATTTAAGTGTCTTCTTAATTTCCAAGGGCTTTTCCTTACTATAAGAGCGCCACCATTAGAGTTTGAAGTAGCTTTTGGCGTCTTCGGAGAGCGATGTTCAACACCATCCTCCTCTTCCTCTCGGAGTTCAGAGTTGACAACGACTTCGCCGTTTATCCCACCACCTGAAGCCAAACCTCCATACTCCTTAGAAACTGGCACTTCATGATTAGCGGAACGTTTGAGGAGGAGATCGTCCTCATCATTAGCAGCTTCTTTGCTAAAGCAACAGCCTGACCAAGCATTTTCCCGTGACAAAGAAAGTGTAAAAACAATAATAAAACCTAGGCGAAATAGCCATTTCCATAAACCGGATTCGGTATGCATCAAAACAAATCTTTCAATTATAAAAATAGTAAAAAAATGTATTCTATATCTCATATACACATACTCTATAAAATGCTGACAAGTCAATTAGGAAACAGCAATTTATTCTCTTAAACTCTCTTTAAATTTGTGGAAAAAATCGTTCTATAGTGACTTTGGAAAATGACTAGTTCATTATTTAGACTCCTCGTTTTTTACTGGGTAGTTTACGACTTTTACCTACCCATATTGGTAATATCCTTGAGTGGGCTAGGTTCCCTTTCTTGAGCGCTTTCTATAGTTCTTAACAATTCTTTGTTGAGCGTTTTACTCCTAAAGGCTTCATACAATTCCCGTTTGCGACGATTTTGGGTTGCTTGTTGAACAGTGTCAGATTGCAGGGACTGATTTCGGAATGCGCGTGCCAGTTCTTCCTTACGGCGTGACTTTGCGTGTTCTTCAATGGTTCCTGGTTTTAGAGCTTTATCTTTGAGATCTCGGTATAATGCTTCTTTTCTTTGAGCGCGTCGCTTTGTCTCCAAAATATTGGAATCCAATGTTTTGGAGTTCATTTCACCTAGGAGGCGTTTCTTTTCCTCTCTTGTGAATAGATTGTTTAGATCAGCCTGAGAAATAGTTTCATTTTTTCTCAATTTCTCTAATACTTTTTCCACTTTCTCGGCTCTAGCAAGTGCCGCTGAATCGGCCGATATCTGTGTTTGTTTAGATAGAGCACTTGCCATGGCCTTCTTCCTGAGTTCTATCTGAGCTAATTTCGAGGACTCATTTGATGAATAAGTTTGAGCCTTCAACTCGTCGACAATTGCCTTCTTCCGGAGTTCGGTTTGGATTATTTTAATTGAACCGCCCATCCCTTGTTTTTGGTCGTTCAGAGCAGCAGCTGTTTCCGTCCTCCACAGTTCGGTCTGAGCAAACAGTGCAGAATCAACATCTGAATAAGTTTGATCAGTTAGCGTGCTTGCCATAGCCTTCTTACGAAGTTCGGCTTGAGCTAATTTCGTTGAATCAGCTGTCGAATGAGTTTGTGCAGTTAATGCATCCGCCGTGGCATTCTTTCTGAGTTCAGCTTGGGCTAGTTTCGTCGATTCGGTAGAGAGGTGAGTCTGGTCAGATAGTGCATCTGCAACGGTGCTCTTTCTTAATTCTCCCTGAGCCAATTTCGTTGACGCGTCTGCAGAGTAAGTCTGCGTTTTTAAGGCATCTGTCAAAGCTTTCTTCCGAAGTTCAGCCTGAGTCAACCTTATTGAATCAACGTCCCCATGAGTCTGGCCAGTTAGCGCGCTTGCCATAGCATTCTTCCTAAGCTCTGTCTGAGCCAAACTCACTGAATCCTCCGTAGAATGAGTTTGTATGTTCAAGTCATCTGCAATGGCGCTTTTTCTAAATTCTCCCTGAGCAAGCTTCGTCGCTTCAGTAGAGAGGTGAGTCTGGTCAGATAGTGCATCTGCCGTGGCATTCTTCCTGAGTTCAGCTTGGGCTAGTTTCGTCGATTCGGGAGAGAGGTGAGTTTGGTCAGATAGTGCGGTAGAGATAGATGATTTACGTGCATCAGCTTGTACTAATTTGGTGGAGCTATCGGTAGAATACGTTTGAGTGTTCAAAGCATTAGCAACGGTATTCTTCCGAAGGTCGGCCTGAGCCAAGCTTAGCGAATCAGCAACCGAATGTGTGGGGCCAGTTAGTGCACCTGCCATAGCATTCTTCCGAAGTTCAGCTTGTGCTAAGTTCGCCGATTCGGTAGAGAGATGGGTTTGATCAGATAGTGCATCCGAGATAGCAGCTTTACGCGTATCAGCCTGTACTAGCTTAGTTGAGCCACCTACAGAGTAAGTTTGATCTTTTAAGGCACCTGCCATAGCATTCTTCCGAAGTTCAGCCTGTGCAAGCTTCGTCGACTCGGTAGAGAGGTGCGACTGGTCAGATAGTGCATTTGCCACAGCATTCTTCCGCAGCTCGGCCTGAGCCAAACTCACTGAATTCTCCGTAGAATGAGTTTGTGCCATCAAAGCTTCTGCCATAGCCTTCTTTCTGAGTTCAGCCTGAGCTAACTTCGTGGATTCGGTAGAGAGATGGGACTGATCAGATAGTGCGGTAGAGATAGCGGTTTTACGCGCATCAGCTTGTACCAGTTTAGTTGAGCTCCCTGCAGAGTAAGTTTGAGCTTTCAAAGCATCCGCAACTGCCTTCTTCCTGAGTTCAGCTTGTACCAGTTTAGTTGAACTTTCGGCAGAATACGTTTGAGTGTTCAAAGTATCAGCAACGGCATTCTTCCTGAGTTCGGCTTGAGCTAAACTTACCGAATCGGCAGCCATATGAGTTTGCCCAGTTAGTGCATCTGCCATTACTTTCTTTCTGAGTTCACCCTGAGCTAAGTTCGTCGATTCGGTAGAGAGGGGAGCCTGGTCGGATAATGCAGCCGAGATAGCAGCTTTACGCGAGTCAGCTTGGAGCAATTTGGTAGATCCATCAACAGAGTAAGTTTGAGCCTTTAAGGCATCCGTCATGGCCTCCTTTCTGAGTTCAGCTTGGGATAGTTTCGTTGATTCGATAGAGAGATGGGACTGATCAGATAATGCATCCGAGATAGCGGCTTTACGCGTATCAGCCTGTACTAGCTTAGTTGAGCCACCTGCAGAGTAAGTTTGCGTTTTTAAGGCACCTGCTACAGCATTCTTCCTGAGTTCGGCTTGAGCCAATTTAGTTGAATCAGATGGTACGTTCACTTGCTCAGATAGTGCGGCTGAGATAGAGGCTTTACGTGTGTCAGCTTGTACTAATTTGGTTGAGCCACCTGCAGAGTAAGTCTGCGTTTTTAAGGCATCTGCCACAGCATTCTTCCGGATTTCGTTCTGCGCTAATTTCGTCGATTCGGTAGAGAGGGGAGTCTGACCAGGTAGTGCACCTGCCATAGTTTTCTTCCGTAACTCGGCCTGAGCCAAACTCACTGAACTATCCGCAGAGAAGGTTTGTGCCATCAAAGCATCTGTCATGGCATTCTTCCTGAGTTCTTCTTGAGCCAACTTCATTGAATCAGATGGTAGGTTCACTTGGTCAGATAATGCATCTGAGATAGCAGCTTTACGCGAGTCAGCTTGCACTAGTTTAGTTGACGCGTCTGCAGAGTAAGTTTGTGCCTTTAAGGCATCCGCCACGGCGCTCTTTCTGAGTTCGGCCTGAGCTAACTTCGTCGATTCGGTAGAGAGATGAGTCTGACC
>Ga0209665_1001952_pt1 | contig 11140 bp, 11 predicted proteins | sample SaaInlV_200m_DNA_2_FD_184675 | JGI IMG/M metagenome (GOLD analysis project Ga0209665, IMG submission 184675) | Marine microbial communities from expanding oxygen minimum zones in the Saanich Inlet - Saanich Inlet SI074_LV_135m_DNA (SPAdes) (version 2) | ecosystem: Environmental > Aquatic >... | reverse complement strand
CAATGTTGGTAATGGCACACCAACAAGTATGAATGAGTTAGCAACGGCTGTATTAAGAGAAACAGCCACAACATCTAATATGAAGTATCGACCTTATGAGAAAGATTTCTCTAAAGAACATGGTGATATATACTATAGGGTTCCTAATATAACTAAGTTAAAGAAACTTGGGTATGAACCAAAATTTGAATTGAAAGATATTATAAGAGATATGTTATGAAGATATTATTTGTATTTGCACACCCCGACGATGAAGCATACGGGCCCGCGGGCACGATCCATCAATTAGTTAATAAAGGTCATGATGTTATCGTCGCAGTTATGTGTCAAGGTGATAGGCCTGGAGCTGAAGAAGTATCAAACTCTAGAATTGAAGCATTTGAAAAGAGCTGTAACGCTCTTGGCGCTAAATTTGTGATGTTTGATGGCCATGATTGTAAGTTAGAATATTGTTGGACTCTATCAAAGATTGAGCATCTTATCACTGAATTAAATCCAGAAGAAGTATACACACATAACATTTCAGACATACATAAAGATCATAGGTTAGTTGCTGAATGTGTTTTGGTTGCGGCAAGACCCAAACCTGAATCGGGTGTTAAAGGTTTATATATGTGTGAGTTACCATCTTCAACCGATTGGGCCTTTGGTCAAATGGGTGAGGTGTTTCAACCTAATGTATATAAAGATATTTCAATGGAGATTTATAAGAAGCAACAGGTAATGGGGTTCTATACAACAGAGACATACCAATATCCTGATGCTAGATCAATTGAAAGCATGGAAACATTAGCTATGCACAGGGGTAAACAAGTTGGTATGCACAGAGCAGAAGCGTTTAAGCAGGTATATCGACTCGATTAAAACCATAAAATTTAGTGAAGCCATAAGTTTTAAGAAGGCCTTTATATAACCCATCAAGTTCTTCGTTGTAAGGAAAACAAAATGATGTGGGGATATAATCCAATTCAGATTTAAACCAATCTAACATTAATTCAGTATCTTCTTTAATGTGTTTAACCTTATCAATTAACTTTGGTATTTTAGATACATCTTTATGATAATGAGAATGACCACCAATCTCTATACCTAAATCAATTAACTCTTTTATTTGAGCAATGGTCATATAGTTTTCGTTGTTACCTTCAAACGACTTCTTATGAGCATTGAGTGCTGATATAAATTCATTACTTTGATTATGACTACATATTATATTAGAAGATATAAAGTATATCTTGTCATTGGGTAATGTTCTTCCATATTTGTATTGGCTATAAAGACCATCATCAAAGGTACATAATCCCTTTGGTATGATTGTATCTTTATTCATTTCGTGTATCATTAGTGTATTCATATTATTATATATGTATAACTTCAACTTAACATAGTTATAAATAAGTATATAAGACCCATTCATAGGAGATAATGATGACAACAGTAACAATCATACAACACAGAAGAGATACGGCTGCAAACTGGACAATGAACAATCCAGATCCAGCAGAAGGAGAATTGTGCTTTGAAACAGATACAGGTAAATTTAAAATTGGTAATGGGTTTACTGATTGGAATGGTTTGCCTTACGGTGATACTGTTGGAGCAAATGATTCATTAGATTTAAGTGATACACCTAATGGGTATGGCACATCAGGACAAGTATTACAAGTTAATGGTGCGGCTGATGGATTGGAATATGTTGATGCTTCATCTGGTCCAGCTGGTCCAGCCGGTGCTGATGGTGCTACTGGTCCAGCCGGTGCTGATGGTGCTACTGGTCCAGCCGGTGCTGATGGTGCTACTGGTCCAGCCGGTGCTGATGGTGCTACTGGTCCAGCCGGTGCTGATGGAGCTACTGGTCCAGCCGGAGCGGATGGTGCTACTGGTCCAGCCGGTGCTGATGGTGCTACTGGTCCAGCCGGTGCTGATGGTGCTACTGGTCCAGCCGGAGCTGATGGTGCTGATGGTGCGCCTAGTATAAATATATTGCCTGACTTGATTGACGTGCATTCGAGTGTAAGTTCTCCTGCGCCAGATGATATTTTTATATTTGATAGCTCGGTTAATCAATGGGCGAACAGACCTAGCGAGGCTGTTCTGCATCAGCAACTCGACAGTGCTCGACTAACTGGTGGTGCTTTGGGGTTTTCGTTCTTTGACGAGTACGTCTATGAAGCACTAACCGGGCATGAAGACGCGTGGATGGGCGGTGCTATTGTGCCAAAGCCTGGATTTTCAACTGTCGCTGTAATTAAAGTGAACTTTGACTTAGACGGAAATCAAATAGTATTTGCTGATGTCGGGTTTTATAATGAATCTGGACCTGGTACAACCGGCCCTTGGGGTATACAGAATTTAAGTCCTCAAACGTTTGAAATATATCCAGCATTTGGTCCAACCGGAGCAAATAGTTATATTACAGGTGTTACTGGTGGTACTACATATATAGGTTTAGCAGGACCTAGTACAAACGTACCAGTGCGATGGGATCCAGAAACTCAAGGTGCTATTACAGTTCTGTCAACTGATATCATGGCAGTGTTTAATGATGCTGGCTTTACCACTGGTAGTATGGATGTATATATTACATACAATGTTGGGATTGGCAGACAGATGACTTACCAATCATAGAATAATAAAGGAGAGAATGGGATGATTAATTTTAAAGAATTAAGAGAAGCCAAAGGCAAATCTAAGAAAGAAATTAAAGAGATCGCTCAAGACGAGTTGATGCATAGTTTAGCTAATGCATTTTATGGTGATGAGGCTAAAGATAAAGCTGTATTTGCTGAAATGGATAAACAAATGAAACGTATTGAAAAGCTATTTGGGTATAAGCCTGGGTCTTGGCGTAGAGGTGGTTAATATGGAAGTTGTTACATTGTTACCATATATTAATGGCGCACTAATGATGGCAACGTGTGATTGGTCTCCTTGGATGTATTGCGTTTGATCCAAAACATAAAAGATATAAATAACTATAACATATAAAGGGGATATAAATAACTATAACATATAAAGGGATTGCCCTATGAAAGAGAAGGTAGCATCACTAGAGACTAAAATGGCTCTATTACAAAGTGATATAAATACTATTAAGAACAGGGAACCTCAATTACCAGAGTGGCTTAGAAATTCTGCAATTATAGTTCTTATGGCTATGTTTGGTCAGATTGTTACTGCGGTTTGGTGGGCGTCAAGTATGACCGCTAATTTAGAGCACATTAACAATGATGTGGGAATGAACACCGAGTTTAGAATATCATATCCAAAGATGCATGCAGAAACTATGGTAAGTTTACACGGGTTAAAGAAGGACGCAGAGCATACCGGGGCTATGGTTAAAGACATTAAAAGCAAGTTAAAATTTATTGATATAAAGGATCAAAGGGATCAAAGGAACACAAAATGAAAACACTACAACAAATAAGAGAAGCATCAGGCGACAAAGAAGCATACCAAAAGTTCTTTCAAGGGTTATTAAAGAAGTTCGGCGCTAAATCACCTGCAGAATTAGATGATGCAAAGAAGAAGGAATTCTTTAATGCTATTGAAAAGGGTTGGGAAGGTAAATCTGAAGAGCTTGAAACATATAAGAAAACTTTAGAGGCTTGTGATCACGAGGAAGAGGAGTAAGTAATGATTAATTTTAGTGCGTTAAGAGAGGCATTTAATGCTTCTTTAATAAAAAAAGCTTGTGCCATTGCTAACTCAAAGAAGTTTAAAGGTGGTGATTATGACCATGCTTATGCTGCTATTGAGAAGTTAAAGAAAGGTTTAGCTGATGAGCCTAAAGTTGCAGCATGTTTAAAGAAAGCTAATGAATCAATAGCCTTAGCAGAAGATGACCTTGAGGAAGGTGTATCAGTTGATATGCGAACTAAAGGTTATAAAGAAGCTATCGCAAGAAGCATAGCTAAAGAAGGTAAAAAGAAATTAAAAGCTGAGAATGCTAAGACTTTACAAGATGCTAATAACGCTTTACTAGGTAAGAACGAAAATATGACTGCTAGTGGGAATGATTCAACTGGTCCTATCGCAGGCCATGATAAACCATTAAGTAAGAAAAAGAAAATCATGAAGTTCAAAGGATTTAAAGAATCAGTTGAACTTGAAGAAGTGTTCAACCAAGCTCAAATGAAAAAAGCTATTGGTATTGCACGCAAATCAAGAGGTAACTATGACAAAGCCTATGCTGAAATCGAAAAGATTAAGAAAGGTTTAGGTGATGAAGATATTATTGCTTATGTATTAAAGAAAGCCAATGAGTCAGTTGACGAAGCATACGACAGAGGTTCTATTCGTGATTTTAAAGTTGGTGATAAAGTAAAATTCGTAGATGATAAATCTAGTCACCATGGGCAAACGGGAAAAATAACTAAATTGATTGGTGGTATTGGCGCAAGACAAAAAGCTCATGTTAAATTAGATAAAACAAAGAAAACAGTAATTGATATTTTAACATCAACTGATTTAATTAAAGAATCAGTTGAAGAAGCAGTTTCAATGAAAAATGCAAAAGGTATTGGTTTTGGTAAGAAAGGTGGATACGATAAGTATGTAACACTTGCTAAGAAGAAAAATGCTAAATCGCATAAAGATGTATTGAAAGTATTATCACGTGAAGGTTTAGGTAAAGAAGAACTTGACAATGTTGCCGATTATGTAATGAATGCTTTAGGTGAATCTGTTGAACTAGGTGAAGCAGTACTTGATGAAGGTGTTTCGTCAGAGGCTAAGTCTGTTATGAGAGAAATCAATAAACATCTGAAAATTCTTAAAACTGAACTCAAGACATCTGATGTAAATCAAGATTGGAAAGCTCGTTTGAATAGGATTGAAGGTATCATCGGAAAGGTGAAATGGACCGTAGAAGAATCACTTGATGAAGCAAAAGGCAGTGATTGTACTATTCAGAATGATGGTAGAAATAACATCGCTGTATGTATTGATGGTCTTTCATTTGCTGATGCTCGTAAGGGTACACGTGGCGCTATGATGAATATTGATGGCTTTAAAAAGAAAGCTAAAGTTGCTTGGGCTGATGCTAAGGGTAAACCTACTATCCCAGCTGTTAAGAAAGAGATCAAAGCTTTAAAAGCTAAGAACTTCTATGCTAAATGGCAAGCGGATTCATCATCTTATAAAGACGATTCGGTAAAGATCTGGTTCACTAAGTAATAAGTAATGGCAAAGGTAACCAGCAGGCCTGAATTAATTGACCACTGTTTAAGAGCTCTTGGCGCGCCAGTGCTTGAAATTAATGTCGATGAAGATCAAATAGAAGATAGAGTAGATGATGCTCTCCAGTACTATCAAGAATATCATGCTGATGCGGTTGTGCGAACCTACTCTAAACACCAGTTAACTGCTGATGATATAACTAATAGCTATATTGCGGTCCCTGATTCTATTACATCTGTCGTGAAGATACTAGACTTTGAATCGGGCGAAGCCGAATCATTGTTTAATGTAGAATATCAAATGCGGTTATCGGACTTTAATACCTTTGGTGCTGTTCAATCAATACAATCATTTGAGCAACGGATGCAGCATTTAAGTATGTTAGATCATCAACTAAACTCAAGCGAGTTGCTTAGATTTAATAGACATATGAATAGATTGCATGTGGACGAAGGGTTTGGTAACTTAAAGCCTGGATCTTATATTATCATTGAGGGCTACGAAATTGTAGACCCCCAAACATATACTGATGTGTATAATGATATGTTCTTAAAGAGATATTTAACATCATTGATTAAACGTCAATGGGGTCAGAACATGAGTAAATTCGAAGGTATGCAATTACCTGGTGGAGTTACTATGAATGGTCTACAAATATATCAAGATGCTGTAGAAGAGATTAATAAAATTGAAGAAGAGATGCAGTTAGCTTGGCAGTTACCTGACGACTTTTTAATGGGATGATGAATGGCAACTAATGTATATTTTAATGGCAACGTAAAATCAGAACAAGACTTATATGAAGATTTAACGATCGAATCGTTAAAGATGTATGGTCAAGACATTGTCTATATTCCTAGACAAGAAATTACTCGCGATGAAATACTTAATGAATCTTATAATCGATTCTCCGACTCATATGTAGTAGAAATGTACCTTGAAAATCAAGATGGTTTTGAAGGAGATGGAGAGCTACTATCTAAATTCGGGTTAGAGATTAGAGATACTGCAAACTTTATTGTATCACGTAAGAGATGGGATAGTCAAGTTGGTACATATTTAACAGCTGGTAATGGTGAAAGCGTTATTGGCCGTCCTTCAGAAGGTGATTTATTATATCTTCCAATGGCTTCTTCTCTATTTGAAATTACATTCGTTGAAGATGAAGTGCCATTTTATCAATTAAAGAATGTTCCAGTGTATCAGTTGAAAGCTGAATTGTTCGAATACACTGATGAAGATTTCGACACTGATATAGATGCTATTGATCGTGTCGAAACGGCGAATGCTACATCATATACCTATGCACTTGATTCTGGTACAGGTAATTATACTATCGGTGAGACAATATCACAGTGGACTGGTGTTAATGATGCTGCTGGTAACCCTATCAATATCGAAGGTGAAGTGGCTGGATGGGAGGACTTAGGTCTTACCACGGGCAACTTAACAGTGGTTTCACTGGTTACTACCGATGGCAAGTTCAGACAGTTATATGTTGATCCTGATCCACTTAAACAGATTATTGGCACAGAGTCAGGTACGGCATACAATGTTACAACTGTTGATATTGCAACTAATTTTAACCGAGATGGTTATGCCAACAATGATATCTTTGATGCCGAAGCACAGGATATAATAGATTGGACAGAGACTAATCCGTTTGGAGATCCATAATGTTTGAAAATCATTTTTATAACGAGCATACTCGTAGAACTGTATCGGTATTTGGATCTTTATTCAATGACATCTCTGTTGTTAAAACTGATAGCAGTGGCAATGTTCTTAAGAAGATTAAGGTTCCATTAGCTTATGGTCCTAGACAAAAGTATTTAGTTCGATTAGATGATAAGAACGATACCGGTATTGCTATTAAGATGCCACGATTATCATTTCAAATTACTGATATGTCGTACGATGGTGCAGCTAAAGTTAATAAACATAAACGATATACTAAGGTAGATCCATTAGATAAGAAACATATAACATCATTAACGGCTCCAGCGATATATAAAGTAGGATTCGAGTTAAATGTTTTAGCCAAGACTCAAGACGAAGCACTACAAATATTAGAGCAGATCTTGCCAAGATTCCAACCAGATTATACAGTGACAATTAAAGATATTCCTGAAATGGATTTGACCGCTGATATCCCTATTGTATTAAATGGTGTGACTATGAATGATGAATGGGAAGGAGAATTCTCTACATCACGAAGAGTTATTATATATACATTAACATTCGAAACACGTATTAGATACTTTAAAGGTATCCAAGATCGCAGTGTTATTAATAAGACCGAAGTATATTATAAAGATAATGATTCTAGAGAGAATATAGAAGTACAAAAAGTTGATGGTACAACCACACCATATACGGAGACAATAGACTTCTTTAATTAATTAATAGGTACTATATTATGAGTGATTTAGATAAAGATTATGTACATGTGAGAGATTCTCTGTATGATTTAAGCGAGCAAGGTGAAGAAGCTATTGAGCTTATGATGGAACTTGCTAGAGAATCTGAACATCCCCGCGCATTTGAGGTGTTAGGACAACTAATCAAACAGAAAGCTGATATTAACGACAAGTTAATGAAGCTACACAAATCAAACAAAGAAATTAAAAAGGTGGATGCATTAGATCCAGCTACTAATAACAATGTGTTTATTGGATCTACTACAGAATTACAAAGAATGCTACATAATGAGAAAGTGATTGATGTTGAACCAGAAGACTGAATCATATCTCGGAAACATTAACGTTAAACGTGATGGTGTTTCACAAGACTGGTCTAAAGAAGACATATTAGAATATCAGAAGTGTATGAATGATTCTGTATATTTTGCAGAAACCTATTGTAAAGTGATATCACTAGATGATGGTTTAGTTCCCTTCAAACTATATGATTATCAGAAGAAGATGTTTAATCATTTTCAAGATAATAGATTCTCTATCGTGCTTGCATGCAGGCAGTCGGGTAAGTCTATATCAACAGTTGCATATCTATTATGGTTTGCACTATTCCACTCAGAACAAACAATCGCTATCCTTGCGAACAAAGGTGCTACAGCTAGAGAGATGCTTATGCGGATCACTCTTATGTTGGAGAACCTGCCGTTCTTTCTCCAGCCCGGCACTAAAGCCTTAAATAAAGGTTCTATTGAGTTTTCTAATAATTCACGATTAATTGCTGCAGCAACATCAGGTTCATCTATTCGTGGTATGTCAATTAACCTACTGTACCTTGATGAGTTTGCGTTCGTAGAAAATGCTACAGAGTTCTATACAAGTACATACCCTGTAATATCAGCCGGTAAAAATACAAAGGTTATTATTACATCTACAGCTAATGGATTAGGTAACATATACCAGAAGATCTATGAAGGTGCATTACAAGGCACTAATGAATTCAAATCATTTAGAGTAGATTGGTGGGACGTTCCAGGCAGAGATAAAGAGTGGAAGCGTATGACTATAGCTAATACGTCCGAACTACAGTTTGACCAAGAATTTGGTAACAACTTCCATGGAACCGGCAATACACTAATTAATGCTGAGACTCTCTTAGCGCTTAAATCTAAAAGGCCTCTATCAGTAACGAATAACGTTAGTATATATGAAGATCCTATTGCCGGACATAACTATATAATGTTTGTTGATGTTGCCCGCGGCCGCGGTATGGATTACTCAACGTTTAATATTATTGATGTATCAGAAAAACCATTTAAACAAGTGGCAGTATTCAGGGATAATATGACAAGTCCTTTATTGTTTCCTGATGTGATATACAAGTATGCTAATCATTACAACGAATGCTATGTAGTTATTGAAAGTAATGACCAAGGTGTTGTTGTATGCAATGGATTATATTATGACTTAGAATATGAGAATGTATTCGTCGAGAATTATACTAAGGCTAATGCTGTTGGTGTTACTATGACTAGGAAGGTTAAACGCATTGGTTGTTCTACAATTAAAGACATATTAGAGCAAAGCAAGTTAGAGATAGTAGACTCCAATACCATACAAGAAATGTCCACATTTATATCTCGTGGTTCTAGTTATGAAGCGGATCACGGCAATCATGATGACTTAATGATGAACCTAGTTATGTTTGGATATTTCACTACAACACCATGGTTCGCAGAGTCTACTGATATAGACATGAAAGGTATGTTATATGCTGAGAAGGTTAGGCATATCGAAGATAGTCTTATCCCTATTGGTGTTATGGGCGATAATAGTCCTGGGGTACATCATCCATTAGGTGATGGCTGGGAAGTATGGAAATGGTAATAGTTATAAATAACTATATTGAATATAAACGTATTATGAATAAACTTATTACATCTTTGATTAGGAGAAGAAAACAATGGCATTTCTAGTATCACCTGGAGTACAGGTAAAAGAAATCGATTTGACTAATGTTATCCCTGCAACGTCTGCATCAATTGGAGCAATCGCTGGTTCATTCCAGTGGGGCCCAGCCGATACGATTATTACAGTAGGATCAGAAAAACAATTAGTACAAATCTTTGGTCAACCGAATAATGACACATATAATACTGTGTTATCGGCTGCTCAATTTTTAAGCTACGCAAACTCATTAAGAGTAGTGCGAGCAGTAGGCGCAACAGCGTTAAACGCAACATCATCAGGCACAGGTACACTACTGAAGAATGCTGATGCGGTAGAATCATACAGCGGTTCAGAAGAATTTGCCGCTAAATACCCAGGTGTTATTGGTAACAATATTGGTATTGATATATGTACAGATTCAGTCGGCTTTAATACATGGATATATAAAGATGCATTCAATTCAGCTCCAGGAACTTCAGCAGGAACTCTTGCTTTAGGCGGATCTAATGACGAAATACATATTGCAATTATTGATACTACAGGCGCTATTACAGGCACCGCAAATAGTGTATTAGAAACATATTCATATGTTTCACAGGCTTCTAATGCTAAATCTGCTGATGGTACATCAAACTACTGGGTGGATGTTATTAATAGTCAATCGGCTTGGTTAAATGCATTAAATGCTCCTATTGAATTAGCAGATTCAGGTGCAGTTATGGCTGGAACAACTTTTGATACAACAATTGATGGTGCAGCAGATAATATTTTTCATGAAACATTATCCGGTGCAGCCGATGATAATACATTAACAACTGGTGAGCTTAGTGCTGGTTACGATATGTTTGCAGATGCTGAAACTGTTGAAGTTTCATTAATCATGAATGGTGATGTTAAAGCTGGTGCTGATGCAACTGCTATTTCTAATAAGATCATTGCTATTGCTGATGCACGTAAAGATTGTGTGGCTTTTGTTTCTCCTCCAATCACTTCTACTGTTAATAATGCTTCTGCCGTTACTAAAGTAATTGAATGGGCCGATTCATTAACACATACCTCATATGCATTTGCTGACTCAGGTGCTTTATATGTGTACGACAAGTACAATGATAAATATCGTTGGATTGCTGCTTCAGGTGCTATGGCTGGTTTAGCCGCAAACGCCGATATGGTTGCTGATCCATGGTTCTCTCCTGCTGGTTTCACACGTGGTAATCTTAGAAATGTTACTAAGATAGCGCTTAATCCTAATCAGTCTGGTAGAGATGATTTGTACAAACGTTCGGTTAACCCTATCGTTGCCTTCCCTGGTGCTGGTACAGTGTTATATGGTGATAAGACTTTACAGTCTAAACCATCTGCATTTGATAGAATCAACGTACGTAGATTATTCATTACTCTTGAAAAGGCTATTTCACAAGCGTCTAAAGCGTCTTTATTTGAATTCAACGATGAGTTCACTAGAGCACAATTTAGAAACATGACTGAACCATTCTTAAGGGATATCAAGGGACGTAGAGGAATTACAGACTTTAAAGTAGTTTGTGATGATACTAATAATACTGGTGACGTAATCGATACTAATCGTTTCGTAG
>Ga0209665_1001951_pt1 | contig 11140 bp, 10 predicted proteins | sample SaaInlV_200m_DNA_2_FD_184675 | JGI IMG/M metagenome (GOLD analysis project Ga0209665, IMG submission 184675) | Marine microbial communities from expanding oxygen minimum zones in the Saanich Inlet - Saanich Inlet SI074_LV_135m_DNA (SPAdes) (version 2) | ecosystem: Environmental > Aquatic >... | reverse complement strand
CTTCTTTGAAGATGAACTTGATGTTATTAAAGCATCAAAGATGAGTTAATTCCAACAAATTTTATAATTTACCTGACCAACTTGACAATTCTAACTTACAAGATAACATTAGTAAACTAATTTAGAATCATTATCAAATTGAACTCAGATCAAGTATTACAGACTATTCAAGATGAAAATATATCCTTCATAGACTTTTGGTTTGTAGATATTTTCGGCGAACTTCATAATGTTGGAATGCCAAGCTATGCAATTGATAAAAATAGTTTTGTAAATGGTCTTGAAAAATTAGATGCAAGTTCAATTGTTGGCTTTAAATCTGTAAATAATTCTGATATGATTTTAATGCCTGATCCAAACTCATTCAAAATTCTTCCAAATGATTATGATCCAGGTAATAGAAAAAATGCAAGAATTTTTTGTGATCTTTATGATGGAAGTACAAACAAAGAATCGAGATACACTAGAGATTCTAGAGGTATAGCTTTCAAAGCATCAGAGAAACTAAAAGAATTTGGATTAACTCATACTAATTGGGGCCCTGAGATAGAATTTTTTGTTTTTGATGCAATCAATGTTTATCCATCTCCGTATGCAGCAACTCATTCTGGAGGAGGCTCAGGATATTCAATAGAATCCAAAGAATCCCCTTGGGCAAAAGGAAATGTAAGTACTGCAATTGATATCAAAGAAGGATACTATCCATCACAACCAAAAGATACTCTTAATGGTTTTAGGAAAGATGTTTGTGAAGATTTATACAATTATTTTGGAATAAAAATTGAAGCTGAGCATCATGAAGTTGCAACTTCTGGTCAATGTGAAATCAATTTAGTTTATGATGAAATGATTACTATGGCTGATAATGTTATTGCAGTTAAAAATTTGGTAAAAGTTAAAGCTAAAAGAAAAAATAAAGTTGCAACTTTTATGCCAAAACCAATTTTTGGTGACAATGCATCTGCTATGCATACACATCAAAGTCTATGGAATGAAAATAGAAATGAAATGTATGATCAAAATGATGATGTGGCACAAATGAGTCAAATGGGCAGATATTATGTTGGTGGAATTCTAAGTCATGCTTCAGCATTATGTGCGATATCAAATCCTACAACAAATTCATACAAACGTCTTGTTCCTGGATTTGAAGCACCAGTCAATGTTTGTTGGGGATTGGCAAATAGATCTACAGCTATTAGAGTTCCAATGTATAATCGAAATCAAGAAAAAAGTAAGAGAATTGAATATCGTGTACCTGATCCAACAGCAAATATCTATCTTTTAGAAGCTGCATTACTACTTGCAGGACTAGATGGAATTAAAAATAAAATTGATCCCGGTGATCCAGTTGAAGAAAATGTCTATAAACTTTCTACAGAAAAGAAACAAGAATACAATATTGGATCTTTACCTGTATCTTTGAAAGGTGCATTAGATTCTTTGTCAAGTGATTCAAATTTCTTAGTAGATATTTTTACAAAAGATTTTCTAGATGCATATTCTGAATTAAAATACAAAGAATATACCGCATTTGCACAAACTCCCACAGCCTGGGAGGTTTCGATGTATGCAGATGCATAATTGGTACAAACATCGATTATTTCATGAAAATTAGTAAAACATTTTTAAAATCAAATTTGGTTTTTTTAATATGCAATTAAAATTATTCTTACTATTTTTGTTAATTATTCCAGGTCTATTTGGAATCGCATATGGTCATACTGTTGATGCTATAGGTGAATATAGAGTAGAAATTGGTTGGATGAACGAACCTGTGGTATCAGGAGAAACTAATGCAATAGAATTCTATGTTAGTCCACTAATAGCATGCCCAGAAATTTCTGAAGCATCCAAATGTGCAGAATCTCAAGAATTTCAGAATGGAATTTCAGATTTAAGAAATACTGTTAAAATAAAATTAATGTATAAAGATGAAAGCATTACACTTCCTTTATCGCCTGATCATAATATCTCAGGAAAATATTATGCGTTTGTAAATCCAACTGTTTCTGGATTTTATCAAGCAAATATTTTAGGAACAATTATTGATACCCCAATTAGTTTATCCATGCATCCTCCCAAAGTTTCTGAACGCACTTACATTGAATTCCCTGAACCTTCTGATATTACAGTAACACAAATGATTGATGGACATACTGCATTAATTGAAGATGTTAGTGACATGAAAGAATCAATAAACAATCTAGAAAAAAAACAATCTGATAATATAGGATATGTTGGTATTGGAGCAGGTGTAATTGGAATTGCAATTGCAATAATTGCACTTAGCAAATCTAAGAACTAATTTGAATTTGATATTTCATTGAGATTTGAGCCTAGAATTTTTAGAAATTTTATAGAAAATTACTCCGATACCTATTATTGCAATTCTTACAAGCACAACTTCAATTTCAAATTGAAATGCCATATAAACAGAAATTCTTAATCCAAATAATGGAAGAATTGGAAATTTTCCTATATTGATAGGAACTTTGAATGTTCGTTCAATGTCTGGTTCTGTATAACGTAAAACGATAACTGCTAAATTAACAGCAGCAAAGTAATTACAATTGCAAAAATTGTAATAGCTCCATCTATAGAACCATAAATAAAATCATCAAAATATATTTTTAAAATTATTGTTTTGCAATTGCTTTTGTAATGTCAGTTTTACTAATTATTCCTGCAATTGATTCATTTCCATCTAATACTACCAAACCACTAACATTGTTTTCCAAAATTAGTTTACATGCATCAGATAATTTTTCATTAAATTTGATAGTGATTAATCCTTCAGTCATGACTTCTCTGGCTAATGAAATATTACCAAATCCATCTTTTGAAAGGAATCCCTTTCTAATTTGATCTGAAATTCCATATCCTAAATCATCTTCTTCATTTCCAAGCTCAATTGCAATTCTAAATAGATCTCTAAATGAAATGATTCCAACTGCTTCTTCATTTTGATTTTTTACAATTAATCTAGAAATTTTTTTTTCTAACATTTTTCGTACTACCTTGTATAATGGTGCAGCAGTATGAGTAGATTCATAGTCATGAGTCATAAAATCTACAACTTTCTTTTCATCAGTAATATTTTCAGCATAATAATTTACAAGATCACTTTTTGTAAAAATTGTTTCCACTTCTTCTTTTTCGCCAATAGCTAATGAACTAATGTTTTTCTCAACCATAATTTTTGCTGAATTCTTAAGAGTAATTTCTTGACTTACAAATTCAATTGGTTTCATTATTTTTGTAATAGGTATTTCATCTAATCCTTGTCTTGTAGTTTCTGAAAATAAAAATAATCCAATATCTTTTTCAGTAATAATTCCAACATGCTTACCATTATCTACAACAACTAATCGACTAATCTTTGTATCCAACAGCATTCTAATTGCATCCGAAATTGTCGAATTTTTTATTATGGAAATAGGTTTTTTAGAAATATTACTAATTGACATTTTTTATTCTTGTAGATTTTCCTTTAAAAACAGAATATATAATTTTCAATTTTGATTACGATTAGGTTTTCAACTTTGGAAATTAATGGTCATTTTAAATTAGAATAATTACAAATTGATACACGGCTAAATTCAACAAAATTCTTGTTCCGCTTGATGGTTCTGCAAATGCTACTCGTGGTTTAGATAGAGCAATTGAAATTGCAAAAGGCAGTGGTGCTGAAATCACTGGATTTTATGTATTTCATTTGCCAGTAGCAGCAGGAATAAAATACACAGCAAAAATGAAAGAAGAAGCACAAAGAAAAGCTGTCAAAGCTATTGGTCCTGCTATGAATAAAACTCAAAAGACCGGCGCCACTTTCAAATACAAAACTAGTGGTGGAAATACTGGTTCTGAAATTGTCAAATTTGCTAAAAATGGAAAGTTTGACATGATTGTAATTGGTGCAAGGGGATTGGGTGGTGTAAAAGAGACATTTCTTGGAAGCACATCAAATTATGTAATGCACAAAACCAATATCCCAGTATTAATAGTTAAATAGTTCAATCTGAACTTTTTCCACATCCTTGATATTCTATGTGTAATAACCTACAAGTATAGGAATTTGAAAAAATAACTTTGGTGTAGATTATGGTAGAAAGTAATTATGATATTTTAGGAATTATTGAGGGTGTAACTGAGAAAGAAATTAGAGATGCGTTTAGACGATTAGCTCTTCAATATCACTCAGATCGTGGAGGTGAAAATGAACAATTTATTAAAATTAAACAAGCATATGATGATCTAAAAATTGGTAAAAAATACCCTGAAACAGATTATGAAAAATTAAAAAATTCCAAAGTATATTCTGGTGATTCAGAAGTTGATGTAAGAAGAAAAAATCAGATTTTAGGTCAAGAATTATTCAAAGAAATGAAAACTGCTGAAGAATGGGCTGCTACTTTGAATAATTCAAACACTACTGCTTCTAGATTGTTTGGTTCAAAAACCCTTGGAGAAATTGAATTAGAACGAAAGGTTACTGGCGCTTTATCAATTAAAGGAAATTTTATGGCAGGAAGTTTTTCTTACAATGGACCAATAATTATGCAGGGAAGTATTTCTAGTCCATCATGGACAGAAGAATTTCAGACAAATATTCATTTAACCAATGGCGATTTTAAATTCATTAATCCATTAGAAAATAAATACAAAATTGATAATGGTGCAAAAATCATTGTAGATAATGGTAATGTTGTTATTGGAAATGTTTATGGAAGAAAATTTAAAATTGAAGATCCTATACGTGTAGGAGTTTTCCAAATTCAAGAACATAGAACTCACATCTCAGCACTAAATGGAAAAATTATTGCAGAAAATATTACAAACACAGTATTACTTGAAGCCGATTCTATTATTGTTTTGAATGTTGAAGATGATGTAAAAATTTCTGCAAGAGAAATTTTATTTTATGGTGGGAAATTAACTTTTGATTCTGAGATTTTACTAAAAGAAGGCGGAATAATTAGATTTTTTGAGAATTTCTCTATTCAGGGTCTAAGTGGTGATGCAATAATTAAACTTGAGAATGGGAAAAAAATACGATTGTTTGATCTCAAAACTAAAAAAATCAAAGATTTAGCTGATGAATTTGTATCAAACAAAGAGAATTACATCAAAGATGCTACTATGGTTGGTCGTGGATTTACTATAACATATGCAATGTTAGATAATCTTTCTTTGAAACCTGCTAAAAAACAAAAACAAGGATGGGCATCCAAATTTGGATTTTCTAAAAAATAATTGGGTTTGAAAACCAATTTTTAGCCTTGATAATGACCATTTCTCATAAATATGCCTATTTTTGAAAACTATACGTGAAAAAGATAGAGGCTGTAATTAAGCGAAAAAATTTTCCTACCATTAAAACTAATTTGAATATAGTTGGAACCTACATTATTGATAAACGAAATTTAGATGATAATCATATTTACGATGAGTCTCAAGGTTCTCGAGTAGGCTCAACTGGATTAAAGTCAGTACCATTAGCAAAAATCGAAATGGTAGTTTCTGATAAAGATGCAAGAAAAGTGGTGGAAATGGTTTCAAAAAATTCTGGTTTATCATCAAATCATGGTGGAAAAATCTTTGTTTCTGAAATGGAAGAAGTTGTAGATATGGAAACACTTGATGGAAAACAAGACCTTGAAATATCTTTTGACAAAAAATTAGAATCAAAACCATTACCAAATCGTAGTAGATTTGTTCCGTTACAAAAATTTACTTTACATAAACTACAAGAAACATATGAAGAAAACAAAGAAACTCTTCAAAATGATTACCGAATAAAATCTTTTAGTGATTTTGTAAATCACTGTATTATGAAATCACTTCCAATTTTAGAAAAACAATTAAAGAATCCTACAATTATCTATGAAAATAATTTTGGCGATTTTTAATAGTAGCCATTAAACAAAGCTAATCCTACTAATGTCATACCTACTGCTGCAAGTATTAATTTTGCAATAAAAATTTTGGATATTTTCATATAGCTAAACCGACAATTAATGGTACAACTATAACTCCAATTATTATGATTACTTTGAGGTAGTCTTTACCGTGAAGTGGTTGCATCTTTTCTCTATGAAATAACTTACTTTTACGTAAATTCATAATCTTTCTTAAATTGTACTTTCTCCTTCAGCACCAGTTGCAATATCTATTGCACGTAAAATTTGTGAAACGAAAATTTTACCAATTCTGCCATTTTCTTTGATAATTCCTATGACTTCATCTTCTCTTGTGTCTGCAACTATAACCTCTAAATGATATTTATCGTTAAATTGGGGCACAAAAATTTCACTTCCTTTTGATGCGTGAATTTCCGGACCTGGCTTCTTTCCTCTTCCTCTGACTCTGGAAACTGTGAGGCCTCCTATGCCTATTTTCTTTAATCCTTCACTGATTGCCATGACATCATTTTCACCAAGTATTACTTCTATTTTGAGCATTTAATTATTGTAATTTTAATTTCATAAATATAATTTCTGGTTTTGATAACTAAATGATTATCATTTGTATATCAAATTTAGACATTGTTATTAATTCTAAACTAGTCATTTTTCTCAATGGTACTTGATTCTGGAGATACAGCATGGATGCTTGTAGCTGGAAGTCTTGTATTGCTTATGATTCCTGCATTGGGTCTTTTTGAATCTGGACTATTAAGGAAAAAGAACGCTGCATCAATTTTCATGCAGATCTTCTTTGGTTTAGCAATGCTTAGTGTCATGTGGTTTATTTTTGGATTTAGTGTTTCCTTTGGTGATTCAACTGAAGGATTAATTGGAAATTTTGATTGGTTATTTCTTAAAGGAGTTCCATCTGATGCACCATTGGAACAATATGCTCCAACAATTCCTGGTGTATTATTTGTTAAATTCCAATTAATGTTTGCAGCAATTACTCCACTATTGCTTACAGGAACTATTGCTGAAAGAATGAAATTTAGTTCGTTTGTAATATTCATTGCAGCATGGTCAATGCTAATCTATTATCCTCTAGTTCATTGGGTTTGGGGTGGTGGATGGTTAGCACAACTTGGTGTTGTTGACTTTGCTGGTGGTATTGTAATTCACACAAGTGTTGGAATGGCAGCTCTTGCTGCCGCACTAGTACTTGGTAGAAGAAGAAATTATGGTCCTGCCATAATGATTCCTCATAGTATTCCACTTGCTGTTCTAGGTTCTTCATTATTGTGGTTAGGATGGTTTGGTTTTAATGCAGGTAGTGCACTTTCTGCATCAGGTGGGGTTGCTGGTAATACAGTAATTGTCACTCACATGGCCTCATCTGTATCTGCTTTAATTTGGGCAGGACTTTCATGGATTAGAACTGGAAAACCATCAGTTGTAGCTACAATTAACGGCGCAATTGCAGGTCTAGCTGGAATTACTCCTGCATCTGGATTTGTTAGTCCTGAACATGCATTTGTAATTGGTATTGCAATAGGTGCAATTTCATACTCTGGTGTAGTACTGTTCAAAGAAAAATTAAAGATTGATGATGCACTTGATGTAAGCTCTGTTCACGGTGTTGCAGGTATTGTTGGTGCATTAGCTATAGGAATTTTCGCAAGTACTGCAATTAATCCTGGAGGAGTAGATGGATTACTCTTTGGAAATCCAGACCAACTCTGGATTCAAGCAGTGGGTGTTGGTGTAGCAGGTGCTATGGGCTTTGGTGGAACTTGGATAATTCTTCAAGTGTTGAAACATACTATAGGCATTCGAGTCTCTGCTGAAGTTGAAGATATAGGATTAGATATTAGTGAACATGCTGAATCTGCATATTCTGATGAGGAGGAATTCTTGCTGGATATGGATGATTATAAGGATAAATTACAAGAAAAAGATGAAATACTTTTCAAAAAGAAATCAGATGATAATAAAAAATGACAATAGACTATAATGAAATATCAAAACAAGTTCTTGATTTAGATCCTAAAGTTAGATTTGCAGGTGTTGTAAATAGTAAGGGTGAGATGATTGCTGGTGGACAAAAAGAAAATGTAGAAAAAATTTTAGATGGTGAAAATGTCAAGATGTCAATTCATTATGCACTGCAAAAAAGAGATCATTATACAAATTTAGCATACAAACTCGGTAAAGAACAATCATCAATTACAGAATACGCAATAGTTACCATGATTAGCATTCCAATTAATTCCAACGACTTGTTTTTGATTAGTACGGAACCCAGAACAGATTATTTGAAAATTATTGATTTTATTCATGCTACTCTAAAAAATTCAGAATAAAAGTTATTCTAGCCTCAAAATCCATGTTTTCAGATTAAGAAATATTTTTTTCTAGTACTATTTTCTTCTTTTGACTTCAAAAATACTATAACCATATTTCTTTTTTATTTCAATGGAACAGAATTGTGTAAATTCGAATTCATCAAAGTCTTTCAAAATTTCATACATGTTACTACCAACTACAATGCTATTTTTTGGACAAAATGAATTTATTTTAAAACATCGATTAACTGTAGGTCCAAAAATATCTGAAATTTTAGATGTAGTACTTTCAGCTACCTTTACAGCACCATATGTTATACTAATTTTGTAATCTAATGCATCAATATTTTGTGCACTGAGTTCTTTTTTGAGTTCACTATGAGATTCAATCATAGACAAACAACATTCTAGAATATTTTTCATTACTTCAACATTATTCGGATCAACATTTTCAAATCTAAACATCAAAGCATCTCCAATGTTTTTTACTACCTCTCCGTTATGTTTGAGAATGATTTTGGCCATAAAATTTAGAAATATTTCATACATTTTGCTCACATCATCATCTGATAATTTAGATGATATTCTAGTAGAGTCTGTCATATCAATAACACCTACACAATCATTTTCTTCATGTTGAGAAAACTTTAGCAGCATACCGCCTTCAAGTTGTTTGATAACCTCTTCTTTCTCTTTGATCTCAATTAATGATTCTTCAAGTTTTTGTGCCATCAAATCAAATGCATGAGATAATTCCCCAATTTCGTCACCAGTTGTAATGTTTGTTCTTACTTCAAAATCCCCACTCGCAATTTTGTTTGCAGCACTTTTTAATTTGAGAACTGGTCTTGAAATTGATTTTGATATTATAAAAGCAACAATTCCCATTCCTATGGTGATTACTATTCCAGTTTGTAATATTCTATCTTGAAGAATATCTATTGGTTTTTCTACTTCTGCCTTGTCAATTTCAACAAGTAATACAATGCCTAAATCATTTGCACAATATGATGATCCATAAATTGGAATATTTCTATAGTCTTCATAAAATCCTAAAAATTCTTTTCCTTCATTGAAACATTCCTGTACAGCCAAAGTATTCACTTTTTGTTTGAATACTGCATCTTCAATAAATCTGGATTCAGACAACATCAACAATTGACTATTTACAATGTATACTTCACCAGATTCTCCCAATCCACTTCGATTAACCATAACATTATCAATTGATGCTGTTCTCATTCTTGAAATAATTACTCCAATTGGATCATCCCCTTTTTTACTATCATCAGCAAAAATTGGTGATACTACTATCATCTTTTTACCAGCTTCTGAAGATTCAAATTCTACAAATGATTCTTTTAATCCTCTTTGAAAAAATGCATCATTGATAAAATTTTCATCGGTAATACCACTTAGAGAAAAAAATATTTTTCCATTACTACTAATTATTTTTGTATCTTCAAACCCTATGGAAAATCCAATTAATTCTTGAAATGCTTGAATTTGGATTAAAAAATCTCTACGATTATTTTCTTGAGATTCTTTTAGTTTATCTTTAGGAATTTGATTCATTTCAGAAACTAATAACTGAATCATAGGATCATTTGCAAGAATATTATTTTGTTCAATTCTTGATTCAAAAAGTAATCTTAGTGTGTCTCCTCTTACTGTTGATTCTCCTAGTAATTGATCTCCTGCTTTTTCTTTTAGGATTTGATCAGCATAATTGAAACTAAGAAAACCTGTAATTGAAATGGTAACTACTGATACAATCATTACCAGAAAAATTAATTTTTTACTAAGATTAAATGAGATCTCCATTTTATTCTATGTTTTCTTTATACGCATATCACTCTTTTTGAGTATATTATGCCTGTAGTAATTCTTTGAATTGATAATTACTTGCAATACTGAAAATAACCTCAAGTTTTTAATTAAATAAATTACATTTTAGAATATGAAATTTTTACTGTTATCTACACTTTTTGTAATTTTGGTCTCAACATCTTTTGCATATGCTGAGGAATACATCATTGATGTTCCATTTGGAGCATATAATCCTGAATTAAACACAGCAGCAGAATTTTGGTATGATCCTCCCCAACTGTTTGTAACTGTTGGCGATACTGTAACTTGGTATAATGATGATCGAGAGGCTCACACTGTAACCAGTGGAGATGGTCCAGGACGATTTGGTTGGATGGATAACAAAAGTTTTGGAAAACATGATGGAATATTTGATAGCGCCCAATTTGCTCCAGGTGAATCATGGTCATATGAATTTGAAGAATCAGATGCATTCACATATTTTTGTATAATCCATCCTTGGATGGAAGGAATTGTAATTGTTGAAAAAGAAATACCAGATTATCCTCATGATGCTACAGGTAAAAAATTAGAATTTCCATTATTACAATATACACCAGACAGAAACATAGAAGTAAATCTAGCATGGGATCCCCCAGTTATTAAAACTCATGAAAAAATTCAATTTGTTTATCAATTCTATGATCCACGAACAAATTCTAACCTTGCAGAAATGAAATATAATTTTGTAATCTTTCAAAATGGACAAGAAATTTTTAGAGATGAAGGACTAAGTCAAATTGGAGGAGATTATAGAAATTTTGTTTTTAGTGATTCTGGATCTGTCATAGTAAGAATAGAAGGAATTCAATCACCTTCAATTTTTGCTGAGGAAAGTGTTACTGTATTTGGAGAAGTTGAAAGTAAAGAACAACGCTCTGTTGATTTTACTACTACAGTTTATGATAATCCAGAAAAAACATCTCATGAAACCTATCACATAAAACCGGCGCAAAGACTAACAACATATTACGAATTAATGTTATTCATCATTCTTGTTCCAGGTGTAATGTTCCT
>Ga0209665_1001942_pt1 | contig 11168 bp, 6 predicted proteins | sample SaaInlV_200m_DNA_2_FD_184675 | JGI IMG/M metagenome (GOLD analysis project Ga0209665, IMG submission 184675) | Marine microbial communities from expanding oxygen minimum zones in the Saanich Inlet - Saanich Inlet SI074_LV_135m_DNA (SPAdes) (version 2) | ecosystem: Environmental > Aquatic > Marine... | reverse complement strand
AATGCTTGCTGGTGATGATATTGAGCAATTGGCAGGTCGATTTGCCGTTCTAGATCGGTCAGGACAGTTTGTCAAGTTCCTTGCATCGCTCTGTTACTGCGATGGAAGGCCCAACATGGGTGTGCAGGAGGTTCTTCTTCGTGTGCTAGTGGAATCTGATCGCTTGCTGTGGTGTGCATCAATTAATGAGGTCGGATGTCTGCAGATCTTCCCTTACCAGTTCTTGGAAGATAGTCAGAGAGATAAATTACTCGACCACGGTGATTCATTTAGCTGCGGACAATCCATTGCGTTCTTCATTTCAAAGGAGGGGCGCGAGACTGAAGGATCGCTGTTCGAATACTTTTGTGAGATTTTGGAACTGTGCGGCTGCTTGTGCATGGGCCACAACAGTCATGCTCGCACGGTGATGAAGAAGTTATTCCCTTTGGATCTAGTGGTCAAAGTATTTACCTCTGAAGACTTTCCGCTGGAAATTAGAGCTGCCTTTGCTTCCCTGGCTACTACTGTGCATGTTTGTAGCTATGTGACCGTTGGAACTCCCGCTGACGCGCTTGGTAAGCCTCTGCCTGTCACTAAAATTTGGTCTACAGTGGATGGTATCACGTTTGATCATGAAACCACGTCGGGTGTCATGTTCAGAGATATGAAACTGTTTATCCAAAAGCACTTCTCCAGCAGCTATAACCTCTCGCCCAACTCACCGGAAGAAAATGCATTTGCATTGACTCTTTTGACTCTTATGCGCCGTCTAGTTTCGGTGGGAGCGTATGCTGATAACATGTCCATGCTGCAGTCATTCTCATTTCTTTGTCTGCTCCTCGACGGTAGGAGTGATCAATTGTATAGCGAAGGGAGTGTATCGTTCGTGGGGAAGGTGGCAGAACGCAAGAACTCAAGCGCTCTGTCTCTGATATCGCCTCAGGCCTCTCTGCGATCTTTTGTGGAACAGCGAAAGCTGATGCGATCATACTCTAGTCGAGGAATGATTTTAGTTAGTAGTATGGAGGCTGATTTAGAGAGGGAATCCGACTATTTCACCACGAGAGGTCGTTTTGAGAATTCTCCGCGTAATGCGCTGACCAATAGCTGTCGTGTTGTTATCTTTGACATCATTGCTATGTTCTTTTCTCAATTGCTAGATTTCCGACTGACCCTGTTGCTTGCTTCCTGCAAGAATTACATAGGTTCCATTCCCGCAGGAGGCGATATGGATCCGATCCGTGTTCGTTCCGAGTGTTCCGAAGATATTCAGCTGAATAATTATTCGTCGTCATTAGTCCCAATTGTGTTGGACCTACTCAAGTATGATCATCCTGAAGTTTCGAGGTTGTCGCTGGAGCTTCTATTCCGGCATTTGCAGCAAGCCAGCGTGCTTAAAGCTTCAATAGAGGAATGCGTCATATTCTACGATCCGATGATCACGTCAATAACATCGGCTTGCAAAGCTCGGGTTCTGAAATTGCGGCTTGTGTGCAATGGTATGTTGAAGAATCGCGATCATTTGAAGGTTGTCTCTTCAATTCTAGAGTACTACTTGAGCTTGTTTGATGTGGATAAAACTTCGAAAGGATCGGTCTCTTATGAGGGCATTCAATTTGCTTTGGAGCAAGCCGGTGTCCTGGAGCAGTTATTTTTCATCATATCGCTTTTCCGAGTCCACGATCCTGCAACAGAAGAGGAAGAAAATGTGTTACGAAAAACGTTCAAGCTTCTTAGGCACATATTAGTGCAGAATAAGACAGCCCAGTCCATCACCTTTTTCCAGGTCAACCAACTCATTGAAAGCGTCCACTTATACCAATGGGGCATAGTGGATGTGTTCTTCTACCTTGTATGGGGTAATGAGGAACTGGCTGTTCGCTTTTGTAAGAAATGTATGCAGGCCTTGATCTTTTCACTGGGAGCCTTGGAAGATACACCTCCAACTGCCTACTACTATCTATTCTCAGCGATCGTTCGTCCTGTGCGCGCTAGTCTGGCCGTGGCTCAGTATTCCATTCTAAGTAATCTGTGTACGCATCGTTCTGCTAGTCTTTGGATGCTGGATAAATTGTTTGCTTTGCCGCATGCCGAGCAGCTGCCTGTGGGAAATATTCAAATTCAACCCACTGAGGTGGGTCTTTCAAGTGAAGAGGCTCAGTGCTGTAAGGCTTTGCTCCAATTATTTGCTGTTGTTTGTCAACCCGCGAGTGAAGACTCTGTTGGTAGTTGCCGGTTCCTGTTGCCCTTCAGAAAACTGATAGCGGTTACCCCAGCCCTTTTGCGACTGCCTGGCTTGATGGTTCCAATACTGCGGGTCTTGATATGTGTATATCTAGCGCCTGTCACTCCGGCGCTCACTGAAGCCGAATTAGACTCTCTGGTTGGTGTGATTCCTTTTATTTCAAAAGCTGTGAATTTTCTCTTGTCAGGTAACCCGATTCCAATCATCGATCGAGAGCTACAGCTGCAAGGAATCATTGCGTACTTGGAAGCAGTCGTATTCGTCTTATGCAACACAAATATGACAACTGAGGATCGCAGGGGTATTCTCAGTGATTTCGCAGTTTCTTTATCAAAACGGTTGGATGCTGCGCGGGAATTTTGCCCTGCCATGTACACTCGATTGACCCTAGCTCAAGCATGGTTGAATGAGGTGATTGAAAATAGGGAAATGGACGATCTATCACCGTCCCGCGTTGGTCGCCTCCGCTCGGGATCGGAGTTTTCAATTTCTTTAGATAAGATCAATATGGATACTGCTGAACTAGTCAATGATAATGGAGATGTCAGTGTACAGCGTTCTGTGAGCAGGAAGTTTGATCATCTGAAGGAGCAAGTGAAGAAGTTCCTCTCTATCGTCCAGGGGATGATCCAGGAAGAGGTAACAGATGATTTCCAGAGTATTTTGCAGATATTTTTGGAAAATAGGTCCCTGCTCCGGCATGCAATCGATATTACAGGTCGCTGTGTCAATTACCCAGCGCTGGTAGAAAATTTCCTCAAGATCTTGGAAGGCATCATCTTGGAAGATGCTTCTCGCACGCAGGCATTGTGTGATGCGGGAGCCTCTGAGTTAATTCTCACATTGCTCTGCTCGGATGAGGCACATGATACGACTTTGCTCGCTGCTCTAAAGCTAGCCAACCTCATGCTGCAAGATGGGCGAAAAATTATCCAAGATTCTTTTCAATTGCTTCTGACTGTCAGTGAACGCAACGATGCGTTGGTCAAGATCAGGGGGCTGCTTTTGTTTAGCATTAGTTCCTCCCCATGCTTGGGCTTCCATTTGGTGAAGGATGCATCCCCTCTCCAAGGCGAAATTTGGACTGAAATCTCAATCGAGTTGTTTGTTTTCCTACAATTGCTCTGTGAGGGACACAATCTATCCATGCAAGATCTATTGCGGGAGCAAAGTAATTGGTCGATGCAGTGTAATCTTATCTCCACCTGTGTGGCTGTATTCCGCTCTTTTGACTTCAATTCGAGTGTCTCGCCCGACTCAGCTCGTGTATTGAAGCAGATTATTTGCACGTTGACTGAATTTATCCAAGGTCCGTGCCAGGATAATCAAATGTGCTTGTGCGATAGCTCAATGTTGCAGCTGATTGACGTTATTGTGACTGATCCGCGCGGTTCTTGGTCTTCCAGACTGGAAATGGATGCAGCTGTAGAGATTTATAATCTGTGTTTGACGCTGCTGTTGTCGATCTGTGAAGGGAGAAAACCAAATGATGTTATTTCTCGAATTATGTACCAAGATCTCAGTATTTCCATGATGACCAAGCTTCTCTCCTCCATGGATGACCTGGCTACTTTCGACGAGTCTTCTGTTCTCCTATACACATTCATACTGCACATGAGCCGAATGTGTGAAACAGACTTTTTGAAAAGAGGGCAGGTGAGCAAGCAGGCTTTAGATTATCTTCGACGTGAAGTTAGATCAATTGAGTTTAACGGTATGTGGGGTTTGGAAGTTGTCCATTTTAGGATCCCACCAATTTGCCGCCTCATCCAAGAATCATGGAAGGTGGACATCATGTGGCGAGTCAGTAGAGAAAATGTGGGTGCCAAACTGGTCGACTTTGTGGACCGCTGCGAGAATATTGAATTCCAGCTCGATGCTAAACGAGATTCGGGGCGATTTTCTCACATGCAGGATTACCTCGTGAAGCTACCTATCATGCGACATCTGGTCCGAGATCGCGCTGACATGTGGCACAAGATCAATCTTGTCTTGACTCTAGTATTAAATGCAATCCTGATCGTTTTTCTGGTGGGAGAAACTACAGTGGAGTCATCACTGCTTCGGGAAAGTTGGGGACACTGGTTGCATGAATTGCCTTATTTGCCAGAGCAAGTCGGTCCCTATGGAATGATCAATTTGCGGGCAATCACTGTCGTTTTAGCGGTCATGCATAGCATCACTGCAGCCCTATGGACATTTAATCATTTTCAAATGAAAGGGAAACTACTCATATTTAAGCGATGGAAGAGATATCTTCGAATGCGAGGCTCGCAGGCCATCATGCAACACGACTGTCACAAACTCGATGACCCCGAAAAATTCGGGATTTCTCCCCTCATGTACCGAATCAAGTCGATACGCTTTGTTTTCATGCATCCTTTCACCTACTACCTCATTTTCTATAATATTATTTCGTGGTTTGGGATTATTTACCCGGTATTTTTTGCCTTCCACATGGTAGATCTCATCGCATCTCTTTCTGCCCTGCGAAATGTCCTCAAGTCGATTACAATGAACCGGAAATCCATTGGATTTTCAATGTTGTTAACATTTTTAGTCATCTATTTCTTTTCTGTCTTTGGTATCGTCTTCCTAAGGTCTGAGTATCAACATCTTCCTGGTGATTATGTCTGTGATCAATTGTGGAAATGTACTATTTACTCAACCTACCACGGTTTCCGCTCTCGCATTGGATTTTCAGATTTGCTGGGAACCTTTCTATCCACGTCGGATGTTGCCTATGTTCGCATTGTGGTTGACTTAATGTTTTATGTCGCCATTATATTGCTGCTAAGTAATGTCATTTTTGGTGTAATTCTCGACACCAATCGACAACTCCGAATCGCTCAAGCGGCAGTGGAGAATGATGTGAAGAATTTCTGTTTCATCTGCAACTTTAACCGGAGCGTCTTTGAGAAAGTTGGCGTCTCATTTCCCCAACATGTTACAGAAGATCACAATTTGTACAACTATCTCTATTTCTTTATCCATCTTTCTCAAAAAGATCCCAATGAATATACGGGTCCGGAACAATACGTGGCAAACATTCTGAAGGATGATCCCCTTCATTTGCCATTTTTCCCCGTCTATAAAGCACTATGTCTTCCTAAACAAGGTGCTGACTAATGGCAGGCGCATTTCCATCCTCTCTCTAAGGGGATGGAAGATGTATTTGTTTTTGTAAATATAAACTCCCTGCCAAACGCAGCATAATCTCCGAGAGCTCTAAGTGGGGGATAGTGTTGGTTAAAAGGGTTTGTTGCCAGCGAGGTGGCCGTATTAGCTGTCCCCACTCTATGGATGAGGGATGACGGTTCTTCCACGAGGGTAAATCTAGGAGGGGAACCTTTTCTATCGCAGCTGCCAACGTCCAAGCCTTTCTAACCATCACAGCGGAGCCACTCAGCAGCCCACCGCTGCGGGCCACCACACAGGCGGGACGCAGGGCCTGGATGACATGTCCAGCATGCCGAATTGTCTGGGCCATATGGACTATAGAGGCATAGTCATCTTCGCCAACCTCTACCGGCAGGTGGAAGAATCCCCAGCGCCACTGATAATCCTGGGGGTCTAAGCCCAAGGAGGCAATCAGGGCTGCCCACTCCCAGGAGTAGCGGACAAAGCTGCTTCTCTCTTCCTTGGCTAGACTTCCACCCAGGGCAAAGAAGATGCGACCATGAGGGGCCATATCTGGCAGGTGGCGAATCAATGCCTCCAAATCTTCAATAGAAGTCAAGACCACCAAGAGTCGGATGCTAGGAGAGCCTGCAATCTGCTGGGTCCATACATAGGGATCACCTCTCCGCATCAGTGAAAGGGCGATACTCCATCGTAAATCTACCATTCCGTCTGAAGTAGTCGCCTCTACATCGGATATGTCATGCTGCACATCCGCAGAGAAGGCAGTGGGTTTCCACGGGGGAGGCTCATCCTTTCCCGAAGGATTTGATGCCCCCTGTGCAAAGATATGGCTCTCATGAGAGGGTAGCACAAACATCTTGGCATGCGCATACTTGCGAGTGACATAAGAGAGCATGAAATCTTCCCCGGTCCCGTAGGTAGGAGCACCTTCGTAAAAGAGGAAAGGAATCCAGGATCGAGGTACAAACCAGGTAGAGCAGAGCATATCTACTGTAGTAACACGTGAAACTGGAATAGCATAGAGAGAATCTGGCAAATAAACACCACCATGATGAACATCTCGCCTGTAATTGGGAACCTGACCGACTGGTGTACTTTCATAGACATGAGACACATGTTTGGCAGGATTAACTGGATCCTCTATCTCCGGAGGATATAGCCAGCCGATTGCACCGAGAACGCCCCGTATTTCTTCGTGCTGTGAAGCAGCATAAAGCAGTTCTAACCATCGTGGTGCCGCAATCATGTCGTCATCAATGATTAGGACATACTTGCTTTCTGCACCGGCAGCCATTTGAAACCTACCATAATATTTATAATTTGTATCTGATACAATAAGTTTTAATCGATCATCATTAAAACTACGAACAACTTTCTTGAACTCCTCAACTGCGGGAGATGCATAGATACAAATCCAAATTTCATCAATCTTATGAGACAGTGTTTGCTTAAGGAGACTCTCTATCTGTAGTTCAAGGACACCAACTCGTTTGTAAAGGTTTAAAATGACGGTGACACTACCATCTTTCTCTATTGCAGTTGGCACATCCTTTCCCGAAAAGAGTCCCTCTAAATTAGGAAGCAGCATCGCGTTCTCGTTCTTAGTAAGTTCATCGAACAAAGCATGACGTGCGTTATAACGGAAATCAAAAATTCTTTCATCTCTAGACTTTCCATCTATCCAAATCAAAAAATGGTCGGGTTAATCTCGGTAGTTCTGTATCTATCACACTAGCGCCAGCAACGAACCTGCAGCTACAGGATGCCTTGAACTAAACCCTACAAATACTATTGCTAATATCATAAGGGAAAGAACACATCCAACTATTCGAAAAGACTCCGAAGAAGTCTGCATCCCCCTGCGTCAAACCTGGAGGACCTGAGTGAGCAACAATGCTGAGGTCCTATTCGGTGGAAGGGATGCGGCCCCGTTTCGGGCATTCTGTCTGTCCATTAGATAATAATGACCTCTTTTTAGTGTTGGGAGGTGCTGGTTTGGAAGGGGCTGTCTGTGATGCTTCTGTTTTAGATATTGGTATGTCAGGTCTTTTGCTGGTACCTAGTCCTAACGGTGAGAAATAGTAAGTCGCCGGTCGTTACCAGTGACATTCATGGGAGATACACCTCATTCGGTCTTTGGTGTACGTTGAGGTTCTCTGATTGTATTGATACAGCTGCTGAATGTGTCGGGTACTGAACACTGCCACGTTTTCTTTTGTAGAGCATGTGTGCATTATCTGGTTGTGAAAACACGTTCTTGGTATCGAAAGGTAGAGAAGAAAATGGAGGTAGGATAGTCACTCCCGAGGCATCGCCAACGTTCTGGAAAGTCACTGTTTCCGGAAACTTGGAAATTCAGTCCGAACCCATTCCTTTCACGAACAGTACTCCTCATTCACCCGTTGTTACTGCTCATTCTCAGTGGATATCCCTTCCAGATCCCTCGCAGTATCTTCTTATTGGAGGTATGCCTCCTACTAGAGTCAATGTTGAGCGAGGGACCTTGGAGTCATTCACGACTCGGCCAGCTCCTAGCACTGTATCATCTCGCATTGGTGCATCTGTCTGCCAGACAGCTGCCAATAGTATTGCACTCTATGGCGGTGGGGAACATGCTGATGTCTATTCTGACTTGTATTTCTTTGATTCCCGCAGTGGAATGTGGAATCGCCCGAGTGTGCGAGGCCTGACACCTCCTCCTACGTTGGGTGCTCAACTGATGAAGGATCCCTGTGATGACAATCGTCTCCTATTACTTGGTGGTCACTATTATGGTCCAACATCGCTGGATGAGTGCCATTTCAATGCCCAGGGCTGGTCGCTGGATTTGCGCTTGCATGCCTGGCGAATGGATGAGAGAAAAGGCATGCCTCTATCATTTGCATCTATCCATCATTACAGCAGCTCCACTAATGCTGCTGCCTATGCCATGTTGGGGGGTATTGGGGCTGATGGTGTCTCAGCTGCTCTGCATTGTTGGGAAGCCGTCACTGGAGAGAACAGTGGAGTGGAGTCATTGAAAGCCACGACAACCACAACCACAGCTACTACTGCTACTTCTGCTGATATTTCCCCCAAACAGCAAAGTACTGCGATGGATGGAGCAGGTGGACCATTGCCTACTTGGTCAGAGATTGACAATTGGCGACACCGATACCTGGCGGAATGTGGGAAAGTGTTGGGATTGCAGGAGACTGTGGCAGCCTTAGAGAGAGACATTACCAAGTTAAAATCTCTCAAGACAAAGGCACAAAGTGACGTGGTGATAAGTGGTAGTGATAAGGATGATGCAGGACAGACAAGGAAGCAGAAGCAAACGTCGAATCTTCCCCCAGCCATGGAAGGATGGAAACAAATGCGATTACGGGATATTGTTGGGGACGGAGACCATGTGCCAGATTTGTGGTATTTGCCTCTTCACCAAGTTATTCAAACAACGACAGCAATGCACCGCAGTGAACCCGTCTGAGAGGATCTCACCTCCGCTCCGGTTACAGTACAGTTTATTTACTTGCATACTTCCTAGAACTAGACTTTCCATTGGGGATTAGTCCAATCCAATGCGCTATCTCTCAGATGGTCATCAAAATCTATCAACAAGTGGTGTTTGCCACTCAGTTGCAACAGATCCACCTTTTGGCGATCCACGGCCATCGCCACAGAAATAGATCGTAAAGGAGGAGGCTGTGCAAACTGCCATCCTTTCCATCCTCCAGCCTCACAGGACAGAAGGCTTTCATTATCTACCACTAGCAAGACGGCGGTTCCTTTCGGGGCTACATGACAATTAACCTTTTCCAGCACTCGGACATAGGGCGGCGGAGCGGCATCTACTGTATTTCCCCGGACACCCAATCGATCTGGAAGATAGTATAGACCAACTAGCTGCAGTTCCCGAGTAGAAGCAAGAGCATCGGCGGAGAGAAGGGCAATTTCCATCATGGGTGAGAGCGTATGTCCCGAGTGGAGCAGTGGCAGGACATCAACCACTGATAGATGTTGTTTTTCATCATATCTCCCTAGCATTAAACCAGATACTGCACAATGGGGGTACTTTAAAGCATGTGACACAATCTTCTCACAGGCAAGGGGCAACAGCTCCATGGAAGCCATTGGAGGGGTAGATGGTGAGGGGTTGTTATTCAGTTTCAGTCGTTGTTGGCGCAATGGTATCTCGCGTCTCCTCTCGTCTTTCCCAGCGCTCCGGTATGTGCCATAGTCCCTTCCCTTTGCCCTCACTAAACTAGTCGCTAATTATCCTGTCATTCAAGCCACATCGAGACCTACCTCTGGTGCCACCAGTGTAGCGGAGGAACATGGTATGTCTCCGGTATCTTTTCCTCTGCATCATGCTTACTCTCTTCTCCCACTCTAGTGATAGTCACACCTGCAGCATGGCAGAAAACATCGCTGTGTCATACTCTTATTGCAGATGGTAGCATTTCTCTGCTGGAGAATAAACTGCGACGAGGCCTCATCCACGCCAACGATGTTCAGTTGGGACGTCCTGCCTTACATACGGCGATATTATCGGGACAATTAGAAGCAACCTCTCTCCTTATAAAGTATGGTGCCAATGTTGAAGCAGTTGATGAACTGGGACTTAGTCCTCTCGCTCTAGCTGCTTCTTGCAATGCGACGGGGGCACTTCAGCGACTGATAGAGGAAGGCCACGCCAATGTGCTGCAGCAAGTAACAGAGAAACAGTGGTCAGCAGCAACCTTTGCCCTTTGGCATGGTCATTTACCCGCCTTTTCTCTTCTCCTGACTAAAGGGGGTCCCGATCTCTGCCTGTTGTTGGGTGAGGAAGGATATTCTCTGGCTCATTTTGCTGTTCTCCTCCAGCAAGAAGAGGCACTACAAGCCATAGTAGCAGCAGGAGGCAAAACAGATGGGGAGGGGGGAGCCAATGGGAATGAAACACCCCTCTTTCTATCGGTAGCCCAGGGTTGGTGGCCTGGTCTGCGACTCCTGCTGACTGAAGCCAATCCTGCTCTGGCAGAGTGGAAGAATGTCGTGAATGGTGAAAGTGCCTTGCATCTTGCAGTAGCAGCTGGTGATGTGGAGAGAGTGAAGTTGTGTCTAGCCTCTGGGTGTGGGGTTCAGAGTGTCAGAGACTCCGATGGAGTGCAACCCCTCCATCTGGCTGCCAAGGCTGGATCTCTGCCCATCGTTGAATGTCTCCTAGAGGCAGGTGCCTCGGTGGGTGAGACAGATAGTGAGGGGAACACAGCCTATGCGCTGGCTGAAGCTGCTGGGCATCAGGCTCTGCTGGATAAGTTTGGTCCCCCGCCTAAAGCAGCTGGGAAGAAGAAGTAAAGCAACTGACAATGACAGTGACTGTGACAGTGAACCTGAAAGTACTCTGTGCGTGCGTGATGAGTGAGAGGCATAGTGGCATAGTGGCATAGTCTCCTCTCTTTTTTCTTTTTTTTACGGAGGAATGGAACCAAAGGGTGGAAGTGCAGAGAGCTATCTAGCTTACTGGCGATAGCCATCACCATGATTGGGATAACCACCTCGCTGTGACCCACCATAGGGAGCAGATCCATAGGCGGAAGCGGAAGAGGAGGAGGAGGGGTAGTTAGAGGGAGGATAACCTCCTGGCCCAGAGGGATAGGGGGCAGATCCACCATAGGAGGGGTCCTGCAGCGCCTGATGGGGAGGTGGTCCTTGTTGTGGGGGGTAGCCAGCAGGTGCATAGCCTTCGGGGGGTCTTCGATCAAAGGCGGCATAGGGATTGGGTGGGGGATCACCGCCTTGGGCGGAGGGAGGGGGACCTCCCCCATAGGGATGA
>Ga0209665_1001941_pt1 | contig 11171 bp, 8 predicted proteins | sample SaaInlV_200m_DNA_2_FD_184675 | JGI IMG/M metagenome (GOLD analysis project Ga0209665, IMG submission 184675) | Marine microbial communities from expanding oxygen minimum zones in the Saanich Inlet - Saanich Inlet SI074_LV_135m_DNA (SPAdes) (version 2) | ecosystem: Environmental > Aquatic > Marine... | reverse complement strand
TCCATGAAACATTAGACTATAAAAAACCAATGAATGTGTACCAAGAGAGTATAAAATTAAACCAGAATAAGAAGAAGGCTTCTTAGGATGTTCTATATAAGAAATTTTAAAAAGTTGTCAGAGGTTTTGGGGTGTTAAAATTATCAGTGTTTGACTGGTATCGATTAATCGCATTATCCATTGCATATTGAGCTAATTGAACATTGGGCTGTTTAGACAAAGCCCGCCCAACAACCTGTCTTGAGGCTAAATATTTGTTAATTGTTTGCCCACTTAATCTTGTTTTCTGAGGATTTGAGTTGCACTCAAATCCTCAGAAAACAACAAAATTATCTGCCTAAATTTAGCCTCTGAAATACTTGAACGAATCACATACTTGTTTTTTACTTTCATAACAGTACTTTAACAGTTTTTTAAACATGCTTAAGTTGTCTTGACCCATTAATTTTATTGTATAAAAACCCGAAAATGATTATCATCAGCATAAAACACACTCTATAATTCATTTCTTTGTTATAAATTATATTATTAGATTGCATGTTATTAATAGACATAAAATCTTAAGTTGCATTTAAAAAAAAAGTTATTATGGAAATTGCATTTTACATAGGTAGTGGTCAGAAAGGAACTGTCTTAAGCGCTGCTAAAGAGCTATCTGTAACTAGTGATTGCACAGTTTATGTAATTGCAAGAGATAATAATGTTGCTGACTTAGCTAAAAAACTACTGCCAAGGACTATGCATGATAGCATTATTAGTTTATCTAAAATAAAAGAAAAACTGATAGTGAGTGGCTCGATAGTAGAGCGCGCTTTGCGTATGGAAAGTATTATTGACGAGTATAGTAGTATGTTATCCTCTTATGATAGGGGTATTGGTCAAGGATATCTGGGTAATGCTGATAGGCATCCGCATGTAATTCGTTCGTTATACTCACAAAGGGAAAAACTAGAAAATCTTGTACAAGAATTTGAGTGTTATGAGGAGGTGCTTAAGCGCTGTGATGCGAGAATATTTTTTGGATACCAAAGACCATTCTTATTAAGTTTTTTATTAAGAGCAAAAAAAATCGATTATATAACTTATATTCATTCAAGAATATCCGATAAGTTTATTTTAGTAAAAGATGAGATGTTGCAAAGTGAGTGCTTGATTGATTCCATCCAGGTTGAACTAGGTAACTTTAAATCCAGTACTGTTAACAATATAAATTACACCATGTCTGAAACTTTTTTAATTGGAATGTCAAAAGTTAACTATTCAATTTATCAAGCAATAAAACAATCTATGTATATTTGCATACATGAGGTGTACAAGATTATTAAAGGCATTAAAAAGGTAGATAGTTATAAATTTTGTGGCTGGATACCGGTATTGTTCAGAAAAATTAGAGCAAGAAAATACTGGATTAAATATGGGGTGCATGTGAATGATTTCCTTGATATGAAAACAGTTATATTTCCACTGCATACAGAACCAGAGGTATCATTGATGCAAGTGTCTCCAGAATTCAACAACTCCTATGAGATTATTTGCTGGGTATCAAAAAATCTACCTGCAGATACTTTACTGGTAATAAAAGAACATCCAGATTCATTTGGTAGAAGGTCAACTGAGTATTATGATAGATTGAGAAAAATTGGTAATGTTGAATTATCACACCCGAATAATAGTACAAAAGATTGGATTGATAGATCTATATTTACGGTAGCAATTACAGGAACAAGTGGATATGAAGCTGTTTATTATGATAAGCCCGTTTTAAGTTATGGTAGATATCAAATTATCAATTTTTTACCAACCGTTTTTTATGTTACAAGTTTTTTAGAAACAAGAGACGCCATGAAGAATATACTAGAATCTGGATTTAGTAAGAATATTTTCTTAAAATCAAAATATGCACTAAATAGTTCATTGATGTCTTGTAGTTTTTCATTGCCTAATCATTCAAAATACGTTGATTCAGATTTTTTAGTTGAAGATTTGGGTAGGATGCTAAGTAAAAAATTACATGAAAAAATACCTGTTTAATGATTATTTGAGTTGAACTAAGTAATTCCATTAATTTAATTGTAGTTAAAAAAATAGAAAGATATTGATATTTAAGATGATATTTCTCTAAAAAATAGAGAATAGTTATGCGGTTTAAATCTCAATCGAGCAAAAAAATAAATAAGTTGTTTGTTTTGTGTTTCCCTCATTTGGGCACATTGGATAATTGGATGCCAATTGTTAATAGTATAAATAGTTTATCAAATAATTTAAATTTTACATTAATAATACCTGATCCAAACGTACTCAAGTCTTTTGATAAGGATAATGCTGTAATTGAGATGTCTGATAGTATATTTAAGTCATGCTTAATTTATGCTTATGATGACTTGTGGATTGAGTATAGGTCGGTATTTGACAGTATGAAGTGGTATGATAAAAACCGAGTGTTTCTAAGAATCTTCAATATATTTAAAAACTTGATGGCCAGACGTTTTTTTTCTTATATTTTGATGTGGCCATCAGTATTATTACGTAATTATATTTATAAAAACAAATTTAAATTTAGCTTGTGTAGAGATGTATCTCATATGGACATCTTATTATATGATATACATGTTGAAAATAATTCCAGAGTATCAGATATATTGCAGTTATTTTATAATAAATATTCACTGCCACATGCCTTGAGTATGTTGTCTTATAAGGGTGAATTGCCCAAATTAGTTGATGTTGATAATAAAGATAATATTGAAATTTATATGTATGCAGAGTTTCAAAAAAAACATTATATTTCAAAGTATGGAATAAATTTAGATAAAACACATGTAGTTGGTATACCAAGGCATGATTGCAAATGGATAAAAATGATACAAGAAAAGTATGATAAAGCCCCGGATGACTTTAATGATAATTCTATTTTAATATTATCAAGGCACGCTTCAAATGGGCATCTTTTATTCAATGATAAGTTAAAGTCTGTAAAGAATATTAAAAAATTATTTATTGACAAACTGGGAATGAAAGTAGTTATAAAATTACATCCAAATGAAAAGCAAGAGAAAATACTTTTTAATAAAAAAGAAAATATATATGAAAATGAATTTGGTATAGATAACTACGGATTAACTTGGATTTATTCTGATCTTCATGTATTTTCATTAGGAAAGGGGAAAAAATTAGCTATCAGCTTTAATACTGGCGTGGTTCTTGATTTGATAGCAATGGGGGTTCCATGTATTGAGTATATAGAGTCATCTACTAAATTTGAAAAAAATATGACGGAGTTTACTGAATATGAATTTATTACAAGGGCATCAAATTATCAGGAATTATGTGTTTACGTAGATAAATGGCTTATTAACCCTTATCAGATTTCAGAGTTATCGACAAGTGTATATAAAAAATACTTTCCAATATTTAATAATTCTCCGGATAAAGTTGCAATTGAAATATTGCATAATATTAAAACCACTGCAAATGCTTAAGTGTGTCGCGTATTGACTTTAATTTTTTATAAATGATAGAGTTCTTAATGGGCATTAGCGGATCTTATTAGCGGATCTTATACTTGAAAAATAATAACTACACTTTTGCAGGTAAAGAATTGCAACTTTTAATTAATAGCGATAATAGTTGGATTTATCGTGAAATAAAAAATGGCTATATACTCTATAAAGGAAACTTCTCTTCATGGAATATAGAGTTAGAAAATTTTATATCAATTATTAGTGATCATACTTTGGATAATCAAAGTATAGTTGAGTACATTTCTAGCATACAAGGCAATTTCTCTTTAGTTGTTAGCACTGATTTTCGTACAATAGCTTCTGTAGATCATATTCGATCTAATCCATTATATTATCTGATTAATAATGATCTAATAATAACTGATGATGTAAGTTATCTTCGAAAACAATCAGGAGAAGAATTTAATATTTCTGGCCCTTCTAAAATACAAGTATTAATGTCAGGTTATACATTGTTTGAGGATACTATATATACAAGAATCAAGTCATTCCTTCCAGGTCAGGTTATCTTATCCTGTTGTGGCAATACCTCGGTGTACAATATTAATTCTTACCAGGTATGGTTTAATAAAAAATATAAGCAGAATAGGTCGTTAGAATTTTTGATCTCAAGGTTTAATGATGTTATTTTGGATGTGATGTCCAACACGATTGATTCATTAGACAATAGGCAAGTTGTTATTCCTCTGACTAGTGGTTATGATTCTAGATTAATTGCATCAATTTTTAGATATTATAACTATGAAAATGTTATATGCTATACATACGGAACAAGTAATAATTTTGAGGCTATTTCAGCGAGAGAGCTTGCTAATGATCTAGGCTATAAATGGATTTTTATTGAATTAAAAATAAAGGAGCAAATTAGTTTTTATAAAAGTGATGATTTTTTTTCGTATTTAGAGTATGCGGATACGCCCGATTCAGTTCCTTATTACCAGGGACTTTATTCTGTCAAATATCTTAAAGAAAAAAAATTAATTGATAACAATGCAGTATTTATTAATGGCAACAGTGGTGATTTTATTAGTGGTGGACATGTCTCAAAATTTTATCAGCACTGTAACAATAGTCATTTAACGAAGAGCGTATTTGACATAATTATCAGTAATTATTATTCATTGTGGGGATATAAAAAGACTTTGAGTAATATCGATGTAATTACTAGTAAAATAAATTATGAACATAGGCGTATTAAAGATATCTATAGTACAGATGTAGATATTTGTGATTTTATTTATTATTATGAGTTTGTTAATAGGCAGTCTAAATATGTTATTCAAGGTCAAAAAACATTTGAGTATTATGGGTATGATTGGAGGCTGCCATTGTGGGATCCTAAAATGATTGCATTTTGGGCCCCTATTTCAAATTGTTATAAAAATGACCAGTTGTTGTATAAAAGCACTATAGAAAAATACAATTATTCGAATGTGTGGAATAAAGGTTATCAGATTAATGAGTATCGTATTCCCTCGCTTTTGGTGAGATACATAAGGATCTTTGTAAAATTTTTTATAATTGCGCTAACACTGGGAAATTATAAGATTTGGGATAGGATAGATAGAATTTTCTTTCTGTATTTTTATCATGTTCCGAGGATGTATTGTTCAGTTCCTTATTGGAAAATTGTTTTTTCATTGTTTAAGTATCCACGGCATAATGTAGCATTTGATGCTGAAAGGTACTTGTCTCGTCATGAAAAATCTAGGTAGAAATTATATTTCGCATGGTTTTGTTGAATATTATCAGTGGCTAATGGTTAATATCTTTTTGCTAACAATAAAAAGAAAAGACTTAACTTTAATTATATTTATAATAGATATTTTTTATTATGTTTGATTCTACAGAAGGGAAATTTTATGATGTTGGCACTTCTACAGCCCTTATTACGCCAAAAAATAAGGTTAGTCTTTTCACGTTTGATGGAATAGAGCGTAATAACGATATTTTACATAGTGAGTTAGAGGCAAATGCAATAATAATAAATCACGGTCTGGATTTATTAATTATTGTTTCTTTAGATTTAATCTGGGTTGACGAAATATTTACTGCACAAGTACAAAAATGGATTGATACTGAGTACAACGAGTATAACTCTCACCTTCTTTTATTAGCAACACATTCCCATAGTACTCCACAAATTAGCAGTAGAATTTGTAATTCTGCAAGACCTAATTTATCCTACATTTCTTTTTTGTGCAAGCAAGTGTGCAAGGTTATTAGTAGTGCTTTTAACGATAAAGAAAAATGTTATGCAGAACTATCTATAACACATCCAAATTTAACAATAAATAGACGTAAAAAAATATTATCAGCTAGGTCGTTAAAGCGTGGAATTATTAAAACTATAATTGCCAATCGTCCAAACCCTAATGGAGCACGCGATGATTTGCTTTATACAATTTGGTTCTACAACTCTAAAGACAATGAGAAAGCTGTTTTGTTAAATTATGCATGCCATACAACGTTATTTCGTGATAACGCAGTTTCTTCAGATTTTCCAGGATTAGTTTCTAAGTACTTAAAGAGTCAATTATCGAAAGATTTAGTTGTTTGTTTTTTACAAGGTTTTACCGGCAATATAAAGGCAAATTTAGTTAAATCCCAATGTTTGAATCATGGCGGAGTATTTTCATCTATATACAATTGTCTGTTTGACAGAGTTCAGTTCAATAAAAAAGTTTCTCAAAAACAACTAGAGAGTTTCTCAAAAAAAATAGCACAATTTGCCTTACTAAGGCATAATCCTAAAAAGATCAACCCTAAAATATTCTTTATTAGTAAGACGATAAAGTTGCCTTTAAATAGCAATAACAAACTGCAATATGCTAACCTTGAGGTTTCTTATGTGTCAATTGGAGATGAATTAAGGATTATAGCTTTAGGTGGGGAAATATTTGCAGAATATTCGTTGTGGTTGAGAGAGTTTTTTTTGAGTAAAAAATTAGATTTATTAACAGTTGGATATTGCAATGGCATGGTCGGATATATACCTACTTTTGATGCAATGTTAGAAGGTGGTTACGAAGTGGAAAGGTCTTACAAAATATTTGGATATTTATTTCCATTCTCCAGTAAATTAGAGAGCATATTGATGAAAGAAGTGCATAAACTAATAAAGACCACCCCACAAGAAAATAAAATATAATATCATCAACCTTAATTTCCACTCAAAAGTGAGATTAAGGTTGATAAGTTACTTTGGCGATTGTTATGTTTATGGCCAACGTGTAAAAGATAACTATTGTGTTTGATTTAAAGTATGGGTTTTTGTTGAGATTATTCAGGGTTGCTCTGCGACTGAACTACTGAAGACCATTAGGGATGAGTTAGTATTGACAGTATTACGCATTCTTGAGGATGGCGTAAGTATAATAGCTTGGCAGATTTTGGTTATAATGAGTACTGTAAAGTGTTTTATGATAAGAATGGATTTGCGAGAGGCAGTTCATGCATTAATGACATTAAATTAATAAATTCCTAATTTAGGAAATATGATAGATTATTTTATTCCAAAATCATTCAATACGTACGGTTATAGTAGGCTCATCTGTTCGTTTCAAGAATTAGGATATGAAGTCAGAGATTTTATAGGCAATAAACAACAATCTGCCCAGCTGGATAAGCCTCATCTAATTCTTAGACATGATGTAGATATGTCCCTGGATGCAGCATTAAATATAGGTCTGATCGAGAAGGGTCTTAGCGTTAGTTCAACGTACTTTGTTTTGTTGCGTAGTGAAATGTATAATTTATTCACTCCCTCATCTAAGCATATCATAGAAAGTTTGATGAAATTAGGGCATAGAATAGGACTTCATTTTGATGCTTCTTTGTATGAAGATAGCTATATATCATTGGATGAAGCTGCCTATAAAGAGTGTAGCATATTGGAAGAGTGGATAGGAGCACCAGTCAATATTATAAGTTTTCATCGACCTGCCAGTAAATTGTTAGGCTTAGATAAAAAATTAGCTGGCCGTAATCATACATATCAACCACATTTTTTTCAACATATGGGATACTATTCTGATTCAAGAGGTGCGTGGTATCATGGTAATCCGATCGAAAGTAGTACTGTCAAAGAAAAATTAGCCATACAATTACTAACCCACCCTATATGGTGGCAAGATGACTCTAAAGAAACTGTTCAAGGAGCTTTAGATAAATTTTGTGGTGATCGTGCCAATATTCTGCGTAACGAGTTAGCAAATAATTGTCAAACCTATGATGCTAATAAGCCTCTAATTTAAAATAAGCAAAAAAAAGGATTGATAAAATATGAATATACTTGGTATACATGATGGACATAATTGTGGTGCAACACTTGTAAAGAATGGGGTAGTGTTGGCTTCAGTTTGTGAAGAGCGCTTATCTAGATGTAAAAATGAAGTTGGTTACCCTCGACTTTCCATAGATGATGTATTGCGATTAAGTGAAGTAAGTATTGATGAAATTGATGCTGTTGTTTTTGCGTCTAATTTTATGCATTCTGCAGAACATTTACTTGATGTGACGCCATGGTATAGGGTTGGTATAGAAGATCAAAAGCGAGATGCTCAAAAGACAGATAGTTATAAAAAGCAAATATTTAATGTACGAAAAAAAGAGCGCATATTTGATGTTTGTTCTCATTTGGGCATATCAGAGTCCAAAATCTCTTTTGTTGAGCATCATACGGCTCACTTAGCTTCTGCATACTACACATCACCCGTTCATTATGATGAGCCCGTTCTAGGTTTAACATGCGATGGTGCTGGCGATGGTGTATCAGCTACAGTATCAATATGTAGAAATAATAATATTGATAGGATTGCAGAAACCGACAGACATGCATCATTAGGAAAAATTTTTTCTCGTGTTACAATGATGATGGGAATGAAGCCATGGGAGCATGAATATAAGTTGATGGGGCTTGCTCCATATGCTGATACTGATAGAACTAATAGTGCAACAAAAGTATTAAAAAAAATACTTTATGTAGATACTGATAGCCTTACCTTTAAGCAAAAAGGTGAATTATCTACAAATTATCTTTATGATTATTTGAGCTCAGCTTTTAGAGAAGTTCGTTTTGATGTTGTTGCTGCTGCAACCCAGAAATTTACCGAAGACTTTTTGATTGAATGGATCAGGGCTGCAATAGAGAAAACTGGAATACGTAGATTAGTTTGTGGTGGCGGTGTATTCATGAATGTAAAAGCCAATATGCTGATTGCACAATTACCAGAAGTTGATTCAATGTATGTAATGCCAAGTGGGGGTGATGAGTCATTATCAATAGGGGCAGCACTCTATTATTATTACCAAAATGATAAAAATCATGATTACAGTGTTTCTTCATTGCGACATCTTTATTTAGGAGGTTCGGCAACTGATGAAGTTGAAGCTATTGAATCACTTAAAAATGATGAAAGTATAGAGATAAGCAGTCCATCCAATATTGATAAACATATCGCTGAATTATTATCGCAGGGAAAGGTTGTGGCACGATGTCGCGGACCCATGGAATGGGGGGCTAGGTCATTAGGGAATCGCAGTATATTAAGTAGCGCAGAAAATTACAGTAGGGTAGATTATATTAATCAAATGATTAAAGTACGAGATTTTTGGATGCCCTTTGCCCCTTCAATTTGTGAAGAGAGTGCTTATCGTTATTTCAACGATCCTAAAGATTTAAAACCATGGTTTATGACTTTTGGATATAGAGCAAATAAAGATTGTTATAATGATCTAACGGCTGCTTCACATCCTCGTGATCATACTATTCGCCCTCAAATAGTTACTAAAGAAGCTAACCCTGGATATCACAACTTAATTTCACACTTTGAATCACTTACAGGGCGCGGCGCAATACTTAATACTTCATTCAATCTTCATGGTGAACCAATTGTCTATAGTGCAAAAGATGCTGTAAGAGTATTTCTAAAATCTGGATTAGAATATTTGGCGTTAGATAATTTTTTACTAAAGAAGAAAAGTTTATATGAAGCTTAAGCATTAGGTTATATATTTGCATGGTATTAAAAAGTCAAAGTTTGAAATTTTTATGAATATACATTTGTATACAACAGATATAAGTGCATTTCGTTTATTGCATGCCTTACCTAAAAAAGAGCAGATAAAAGTTACGGCTATTATTATTCCGGAGAACCGTACAAGTACAAAAAAAGTGATTGAACTGATAAGTGGCATACAAGATATTCCTATTTACATTCAAACAAAGAAAGGCTGGTCACTAGATGGAATTCCTGATGCAGATATAGCGATCAGTTGGCTTTATTCTCAATTTATACCATCAAATATTTTAGATACGTATGCTTATGGAATTTTGAATATGCATGGAGGTAAAATTCCTCAATATCGCGGTGCAAATGTATTACAGTGGGCGATTATTAATGGGGAGAATGAATTGGGTATTACTTGGCATACTATGGTGTATGAAATAGATGCTGGACCTATATGGGCAGAGTCATCTATTCCGGTATCTCATAAAGATAATGCATTGGATTTGCGTAAATCATTAATCAAAGAAGGTATTAGAACTTTTCCTGAAGCGTGGGGTAATTGTATTAATCCTATAAAAGTTGGAAAAATGCCTGATTTAACCAAGGGTAGATATTGGCGTCCACGAAAACCAGAGGATGGTCGTATCTTCCCTGGAATGACTATTAAACAAGTAAAAGATATGATTCGAGCTTTACCAAAGCCATGGCCAGGACCGACAATTAAGGTTAACAGCTCGTGGAAAGAGATAAAATATGCATCAATGTTGCCTGTCGACGGGAGTGTGTCGTATGAGACAGTGGGGGGGGGTAATAATTTACCTTGTTTTAACTGACCATGACACCGTTAGAGGAAAATATAGAATTCAAGACATTAACGCGTGATTTTTTGAAAAAAAATATTAATGAAATCATTAAAATTGGTAGTGATTTGCAAGATGAATATTGGGGGCAACAACATTTTTTGATGGATTTGTCTAAAAAATTCACACTATCATTTGTTGCAAGGGATAAAAATGGAAAATTTCTTGCATATGCTATTTGTTCAATGAAAGCTAGACAACATGGTTATTTGCACCATTTTATTGTAGATAGCAGTTTTCGAGGAAAAGGCCTTGGTAGTTTAATAATGCAGGAAATAATTAATCGTATGAAACAATCTTCTGCAAAGAAATTAACTTTAAAAGTTGATTCTAAAAATATTAGAGGTATTAAATTTTACGAAAATTATGGGTTTATTGTATGTGGGACTGTTAAAAACTATGCCTGTTATGAGAAAAAATTAGAGAAGGGATAAATATGACAACAGTTGCTGTACATCAGCCTAATTATATTCCGTGGTTAGGTTATTTTTACAAGATTGTAAATTCAGATATTTTTGTTTTTTTAGATGACGTTCAGTTTTCAAAAAATAGCTATACTAATCGTGTTCAGGTTTTTGGGAAAGATGGGAAGATAAGATGGCTAACGATTCCTGTTTCATTTCATTCAGGCCAATCTATTAATGAAGTATTTCCATCAACAATAGATTGGAAATCTAGACATATTGATTCTTTGTATGGCCTTTATTCTAAAGCTAAAAATTTTAAGTATGTTTGGGACGATATTCAAGAGATATATGATGCAGTTGATACATCCGATA
>Ga0209665_1001935_pt1 | contig 11190 bp, 6 predicted proteins | sample SaaInlV_200m_DNA_2_FD_184675 | JGI IMG/M metagenome (GOLD analysis project Ga0209665, IMG submission 184675) | Marine microbial communities from expanding oxygen minimum zones in the Saanich Inlet - Saanich Inlet SI074_LV_135m_DNA (SPAdes) (version 2) | ecosystem: Environmental > Aquatic > Marine... | reverse complement strand
TTGCAGGCAGTGGTACTAGTTATAATGCTGCAGTATTGGCAAAATTTGTTTTCTCAAAGTATGCCGGGATTAGACTGGATACTTTAGTATCAAGTGAGGTATCTCATTTGTCTCATGAAATTATTGATTTCTCTGTATTTGTTGCAATCTCTCAAAGCGGGGAAAGTGCAGATATTATTAATGCAGTAAAGTTGGCAAAGAGCAAAAACTGTACTGTTGTAACAATAACTAATAATGTTGAATCTACTTTGGCACAACTCTCAGATGTAATCATTGGAATATCTGCAGGCACTGAAATTGGAGTGGCTGCAACTAAAAGCTACACTGCACAAATCATCACACTATACAAAATACTTTGTGAAATATCTAATGTATCCATTCCATTTGATACCATTCCAAAACTAATTGAAAAAATAATTAATGATGGTAACATTACTACCCTTGCATCTCAGTTAATATCTCACAAAGACATCTACATCATTGGGCGAGGCATTCACTATACAGCATCTTTAGAGTATGCACTGAAAATCAAAGAGTTGACATACATTCATGCAGAATCCATGTTTGCAGGGGAATTAAAACACGGTCCACTTGCTCAAATTGATTCATCCTCATTAGTAATTGCAATAATTCCTGCAGATGAGACACATCAAGATATGTTAAACACCATTACACAAATTAAAACTCGTGGTGGTAAAATCTTGGGAATCTCACATGAGAATAATAACTTATTTTCTCACCTGATTACACTACCTAAATGTGATGAGTTGATTTTACCTATTTTGGAGGTGGTAATTTCTCAGTTACTATCGTATCACATGGCAATTACACTAAACCATGATCCTGATCATCCTCAAAATTTAGCAAAATCAGTTACTGTAAAATAAATTCAAGATGTAAATTTTATACTAAATTATCTAATACTCTATGTACTACTTTGAATATTTTTATCTCATATGTTCCACTAAACACTTGTTTTTCTGAATTTAATACTCTAAACTTGTATTGGTATGAATCATCTTCATTTACCATTACTTGTGCAAAATGTACTGGAATGTTATCTTGGAAGAATTGTATAATCACTGGATAGTTACTCGCTGGATTGTTAATTTTACCCTCAACGTATCCCCAAGGCATTGAGTTATTCTCAGCAATTACTAGTGAAACGGTACTCACCTGAATTGATGTTGTACCATCTATTGATGTGTACGTGGAATCACTGTGCATTAATGCTTGGAATGGATAGTACAATTAATGCAATGATAGATAAAATAATTCCTGAGGATTTGATTGCATTCATGTGATAATATTTCAAAAGGTGTAATTTAAGATTTTTTCCAAGTGTTTCATTATTTATCATCATTCCCATCAAAGCATCATCATTCCCATCAAAGCATCATCATTCCCATCAAAGCATCATCATTCCCATCAAAGCATCATCACTTTACTATCTGTATGATAAACTCTGGTACAGGCACGATCCCACACTTGTATGATTCATACAAACTGATGACACTAGTGATGAAAATGACGATAAAATGATGAAAATGACCAAACTGGTGATGAAATGATGATAATTGTGATACTAGTGACAGAACTGATGAAATAACAATAACATTGGTGATAGAAATAATGATTTAGCAAATACAGGTAATATTTTTTTAAAATATTTACAAAATGAATTATTTGAATTTGTCTGTGATTGATAAATTTTGTATGTATATCCAGTCTACATTATAGGTAATACTTTTAAAGTAATATCTACAATACAATACTATGAGCACTGTTGTATCTGCTAAAATTCCAATAGAACTTAAAAAAAAAGCAGACAGATATAAAATTCAAGTTGGAAAAACCTTAAGAAAAGCACTTGAAGAGAAAATATCTACTTTAGAAAAACAAGAATTGTCCTCAAAATTAGATGATATCTCCAAAAATCTTGGATGTAAAATAAGTAAAAAAAATATCATTGACACAATTAGAGAATCCAGAGACAAAAGATGAAAAAACTCTATGATACAAGTGCGTTATTGAATTTATTATTAAGTAGTGGTTCAAAATCACTAGATACTATATCTGGACAAGCAATTCTTGACTTGACTAAATATGAACTTGGAAATAGTATATGGAAATTTTCATACTTGCAAAAAAAAATTACAAAAAAAGAAGCATGTGCTCTTTTTGATACTGCACTGTGTGTATTGGATACTATGAATGTTTTAACTATAAATGGTATTGAGGGTGATATACAAAATCTATCTATTGATGTGGGTGAATCATTTTATGATATTTCATATGTTGGTGTTGCAAAAAAATATAATCTAGAATTAATAACTGATGATAAAAAATTACAAAAAAAGGCACGAGAATGTAAAATCAAAGTTTCTGATTCTGGTGTGTGATGTTTATTGCTTATCAAAACATGTCTATGATGAAATTTTCTAATCTTTTTCTCCAAAATCTTTGTAATCAATATTTGTAAATCCCTTTAACATACTGGTAGGAATTTATCATCCTCATCTGTTATCATCTCCTCACTTACTACAAATTTCAAACTCTCATAGTTTGTTCCCTTAAACCACACTTCCCACTGTCCTACAATATCCTCAACAGAGCATGTCTTCATTGATTTTAACAACTTTGGTTCTACATATTGATTGAATTCATTTTTTAACTCCCCATCAAATGGTATGGTGCTATATGCTGTCATATGTGTGGCATTAAGTGGTCGAAGAAATATTGCCTTGCCTTTTTCTATTTCTTGTAATCCGTCAACTGTGAGAAATACTTTCTCTCCTAACTTGTACACTGACTTGTTTATCTGAAATGGCCCTGAACTTTGAGTAGTATCTATGATTTCAGGCTCTTTTTCACTTGTGGCTATTATTACTCCAATTACTACAAGCATTACTAATACTGTAATTCCACCTAGAATCATTACTTTATTCATAATGTTATGAGGTGAAATTTTCTGTAAATATATTTTGAATTATCTCTTTTAGATGATCTATAATTGTAGTTTTTTACTATATCTAATTTATTGCTGTAAAAATTCTAGTTTTATTGTATATTTTAGGATTAATTGTGGAATTTTTATCTGATTTGATTTTTGGTGAAAAACAAAGTAAAATTTATATATTTTTTTTTTTTTTTGATAGTTGTATTGTATAGGAAATTACTATCTGTATTTATAATGTTTATTATGTTAAGTTCTGTATCTGTGGGTTCATTACCTATAGTATTTGCTGAACTCCCTGATCCTCCAATTGGACTTGGTCCCAATGGCCCAACAACTGAAACAACTATTCCTATTTCTTGGACTCCTAGTATGACTGGTGATATTCCGGCAAAATTCACTGTGTATATGGCAACTGCAACTAGTCCTGGAATTTTTGGTGCTTTTGATGCTGGTACTGAGATTACTGGTAGTCCTCTAGCAACTACGTTTACTGCCGAGAGTCTAACTGCTGGTACTGAATACAAGTTTAAAGTTACAGCAACAAATGGTGCAGATCAGGAAGGCCCTGCTTCTCTTGACTTTATGATGGGTACATTTGCTGCTGGTATTGTAGAATATGATGGTTCTCTTGGTGCTTTTGAAGATGATCATGTTTTTACTGATGCTGTACATTTTAGTGGTGTACAAGACTTTGGTTCAGGGGCCTCATTTGCTGATGATCAAAGCTTTGTAGGTGCTGACCATGATTTCTCTGGCGGTTCAATGATTTTTGGTGGTGGTGCATCTTTTGAAGGTGATGAATCATTTGGTGCTGGTATGGATTTCTCTGATGGTTCCATGAGTTTTTCAGGGGACAATGACTTTGGTTCAGGAACATCATTTGGTGCAGCACAAAACTTTGGAAATGATGTTGTTCGTTCATTTGATATGACTTTGAATGCTTCAGGTGGTACTAGTTTAACTACAATGTTCTCTATTTTACAACTGGTTGTTAGTGATGATCAACCAACAGCATTGGGTGCAACTGAATATACTGCTGTTACTACTGATGATCCTAGTGAAATTATTTTCAAAAATGGAAAGAATGTTACAATTACATTTAGTGATACAACTGTAGGTCAACAAGTCCACAAAGTCTTATTTACTGAAGTTGGCACTCCTGATGGAATCATTAATTGTACAGCTCCTGGTGCTTCTACTTGTGAGTTAGCAGACATTGGTGCTGTTCAATTTGAAGCTACTACAACTGTTGAAATTACACAACCTGTAACTCAATCATTTACTGGCCAAAATACATTTGGTGCCGGTACTTCATTTAATGAAGGTCAATCATTTACTGGAGTTCAAACCTTTGGTGCAAACACAGTATTTGGTGAGGGAACTTCATTTGCTGAAGGTCAAATATTTGATGGTACTGAAACATTTTCAGGTGCTCAAAGTTTCACTCAAGGAATGATTTTCGGTGATGGTATGGCATTTAATGATTTTATTGATAGTGAACTAGTTAATTTAGGTGCAATAACTGCTGTAACTTCAATTTCTGCTATTTTTGATGCATTTGATACTGATAATAATGGAACTAAAAATGGTACTCTTTTAACTACTCTTTCTGCTGATAACCTAGATGATTGGTTTGAGAATGGCTCACTAGATGTTGAGTTTACTAATTTAACTGCTGGTACTTTAATTCAAAAAGTTACATTTACTGATGCTAATGATGATGGAGATATTGATTGTTCACCTGGTGCTAGTGGCACTGTTGGCTTTACAGATGCTGTTGCAGGTGGTGTTGTTAAAGTAGGTGAATTAACTGAAGGTGCTAATGGAACTGGATATGTTACTGGTGTACTAACCTTAACTGATAGTGCAGGAAATATCGTAACTGTTGACTTTACTGATGCAGGAGCTGCAGGTGTTATTGAAACTGGTGAAATAGACAGTATTATTGCATCTGAAACTGATGTTCTTACTGGTGAAAATCTAGCTGTAACTCAATGTGAACTAACTGATTTACCAGTTGCTGTTACTGCTACAAACACTGCAACTGTTACCTTTACACAAGATGTGCAACAAACTTTCAATGGTGCCAACACATTTGGTGACTCTATGACATTTGGAGATAATCAAAACTTTGGAAATACTTTTGAGACTGCAGGTACTGTAACACTTGATGCTACAACTACTGGTCTAACTAACTGGTATGAGATTTTTGATTTAATTAACAATGTTGATGGTTCAGCAAATGGTGCTGGTGCTGTCAGTACAATTACTGCTAAAAACAGCGGTACATACACTACAGGTATCATTTATGCTGATTTCACTTCTGCAGTAAATGTAGGTAGTGCAATTAATGATGTACAATTTACAGATAGTGGATCTTCTGGTACAGTTGGTGTAATTGATTGTGTAGATGATGCAACTTGTGAACTAGATGATTTGCCTTCCCCTGTAACATTTGATGCAGATACAACTATGGTATTTGATCAACATATCGCTCAAACATTTGGTACAGGTACAGTATTTGGTGAAGGTACAACATTTGGTAAAGGTCAAGCATTCACTGGTACCCAAGACTTTTCAGGTGGTGATATGAACTTTGCAGCAGGAATGCAATTCTTTGCAGGACAAGACTTTGATGAAGCAGGAGTAGACCATGATTTCTCTGGAAAAGGAATGCAATATGGTGGTTCTTCTGACTTTGCAGCAAATGAAACCTTTGGTGAAGGTGGTGACTTTGATGAAGGTGTACAATTCTTTGATGGTACCAACACATTTGGTGCTGACTCTAAATTTGCAGATTCTCAAACCTTTGCTGGTACACAAACTTTCTCAGGTTCCAACACCTTTGGTGATGCCATGCAATTTGCAAATTCACAAGACTTTGGTGGTGCAAATAATCTAACTAATGCAGGTACTATGGGACTAACTACTGTAACTACTGGTACTGTTGATTGGTTTACCATTTTACAAGCAATTGATAAAATTGATACAGCAGGTGCTAATTCAAACCCTGCAGATCCCCTCATAACAATTGTTGGTCTTGATGATGGTACATACACTACAGGTATAATTTACGCTGACTTTACTGCAGTAACTTTAGGTTCTGCAATTAATGATGTTCAATTCACTGATACAAACAATAATGGTATTATCGATTGTACTGGAACAGATGCTGGAGATTGTGAATTAACTGATTTACCATCCCCTGTAACATTTGATACATCTGCTACTCTAATATTTGATCAATATCAAACTCAAACCTTTGGTGTAGGTACAATATTTGGTGAAGGTACCACATTTGGTAATGGTCAAACATTCACTGGTACCCAAGACTTTTCAGGTGGTACAATGGTGTTCCAACCTGGAATGCAATTCTTTGCAGGACAAAACTTTAACGGTGTCAACCAAGATTTCGATAAACAAGGAATTGGATTTGGAGTAGGTACATCTTTCCCATCTGCTGAAACATTTGGTAATGAGGCAATATTTACTGGAATTCAAAACTTTAAGGGTGCAAACACCTTTGGCGAAGGCGGAACCTTTGCAGCATCTCAAACATTTGATGCACTTCAAAACTTTAAGGGTGCAAACACCTTTGGCTCTGGAATGCAATTCTTTGAACAACAAGACTTTGCAACTGCTGATACCTTTGATACAGCAGGCACCATATCCTTTGATACTGCCATATCTTCACCTAAAGTTAGTTTCTCTGATATTTTAGCTGCAACAGTTGGTAATCCACTTACAATTACTGCTCTAAACAGTGGTACATACACTACAGGTATTATTTATGCTGACTTTAATTCTGTATTATCAGGTTCTGCAATTAATGATGTTCAATTTAATGATGCCAATAATGATGGTATTATCGATTGCTCATCTGGTACTGCAACTATAACATTTGTTGATGGTACTGGTGCTGGTACAGTTGATACCATAATTGATAATGTATCTGAATTTACTGCAATTGCAGCAGCTGGTACTGGTTATAACACTGGTATTCTTACTTTAACTGATTCTCAAGGTGATGTTGCTACGATTAATTTCGTTGATGGGCAAGGTACAGGTACAGAAGATGGTACATTAGATCATCTTGATGAACTAACTAGTATTGATGTATCTGCTGCTAGTATCGATGATGAAAATCTAGCTGTAACTCAATGTGAATTAGCTGATTTACCTGTAGGTAGCGGTGTAACTTTAGCAGGTACTGAAACTATGGTCTTTGATCAATATCAAACTCAAACCTTTGGTGTAGGTACAATATTTGGTGAAGGTACTGAATTTAATCCAGGTCAAACATTCACTGGTACCCAAGACTTTTCAGGTGGAATTCAAGACTTTGCAGTGGGAATGGAGTTTTATGATGGACAAGATTTCTTAACTGATAATATCAATCAGGATTTCAATAAAGAGGGTATGATCTTTGGTGAAGGTACGTCCTTTATGTCTGGTGAATTATTTGGTGTTGAGGGTGACTTTGATGATGGAATTCAAAACTTTTTAGGTGCCAACACATTTGGTGCTGACTCTAAATTTGCAGCAGCACAAACATTTGCAGCAGCACAAACATTTGCAGGTTCCAATACCTTTGGTAATGCAATGCAGTTTGCAGCCTCTCAAACCTTTGATAACTTTACTATTGAATCAACTACATTAACTCTTGATACTACAATAGCTAGTGCAGAAGTTGACTTTTTTGATATTTTAGCTGCAACAACTGGTGATCCAACTATCATCACTGCTTCAAGTGGTACATTTGAGCCAGGTATTATTTATGCTGACTTTAGTGCAGTAACTTCAGGTTCTGCAATTAATGATGTAACATTTACTGATGCAAATGGTGATGGTATCATTGATTGTACCAATGATGGTGCTGGTTGTGAATTATCTGACTTACCTGCAGCTGATGCAGTCATTGTTGCAAGTGGTGCAACCATAATATTCTCACAAGATCCAACCCAAACCTTTGGTGCAAACACTGTCTTTGGCTCTGGTACCTCATTTGGTAAAGGTCAAGCATTTAATGATTTAATGGACTTTTCAGGTGGTGATATGAACTTTGCAGCAGGAATGCAGTTTCTTGCATCCAATCAAGACTTTGATGAAGTAGGAGTAGACCATGATTTCTCAAGTGAAGGAATGCAGTTTGCATCTGGAAGTGACTTTGCAGCAAATGAAACCTTTGGTGATGAGGCAACATTTGCAGCAGGACAACTCTTTGATGGTGCCAACACATTTGGTGAATCCAGTACATTTGCAGCAGCACAAACATTTGCAGCAGCACAAACATTTGCAGGTTCCAATACCTTTGGCTCTGGTACAACATTTGCAGCAGGACAAGATTTCTCTACAACCGGTGTTACAACTAGTCTTGCTACTGCTGTAGCTACTGATGTTTTGATTGATAATTTAACAAAACAAGATGCAGCATTTGATAGCATTTCTGCAACATCTGGTTCATTTGAAACAGGTATTGTAACAATAACTTTCTCTGATGTTGATAATGCTAGTGAGGATAAAATTCAAGAAATACAATTCACTGATGTTGATCTTGATGGTGTCATTGATGATGGTGAATTGGCTCAAATTAGTAATGTTACTACTTCTACTGATACTATGACTATTACTCAATCAAAAACTCAAGACTTTTCAGCAGGTACTCAAATCTTTAATTCTGGTGTGAAATTTAATGAAAATCAAACATTTGTAGATGATGTACAAACATTTGGTACTGGAACTGTATTTAATGGAAATGCTGTTTTTAATTCTGGTCAAACATTTAGTGCTAGTTCTACATTTGATGATGGCCAAGAATTTAATGCTAATTTAGATGCTGCAACTGCATTTACTGCTACTGGAATTACATTTGGTGCTGAAGAGCCTATTGTATTTGGTGATTCTGATATTGTATTTGGTGCATCTGCAACATTTCCTAAAAATCAAGACTTTTCAGCAGGCGCTACACATGACTTTTCAGCAGCAGATATGAATTTCAAAGAAGGTACATTATTCAATACTGCTGAAACATTTGGTGAACATGTAGACTTTGAGGGTGCAATTACATTCCCTGAGGCACTAGATGTACCAACAGGTGCAGAATTTGCAGCACAAACCTTTGCTAATGGTGCCACTCCTGCTTTTGATACTTTTACTACATTTGCAACAGGTACAACCTTTGATGATACTACAGTTGATTTTAGTACCAATACTCACTTTGAAGGTGCCACAACATTTGCAGCAAGTTCTACTCACACATTTGGTGAAGGAACCGTCTTTGATGGTGCAATCACTATGGGTGATGGTGCTCATGTATTTGATGGTGATTCAATTGACTTTGGACCTGCAAGTGATTTGACTGGAGCAACACAAGACTTTGCAGCAGGAGCTACTGCAACTATTCCACAATTTGGTGAAGGTACAACATTTGCTGATACTCAAGTTCTTCCAACTGGTACTGTATTATCTACTGGTATCTTGCTTAGTGGCTATACCTGTGATACTGCTACATTAGGTACTACTTGTCTTACAACTGATGATGATACAATTCTAACTAAAGGTGAAATAATTGCTCCTGGAGAAACAGCACCTCCTGCAATTAAAAATACCATATCTGCTGATGATACTACAGTCGCAATTGATGGACTAGGAATATCTGTGGACTTTACCAGTATTACAACTGATGGGAATCTAAGTGTAGAAATTCAAGATCCTGATACAGTGGTGGCAAACACTAGTGCTACACTTGCATCTGATGGTTCAGGTGCATTAGAATTTGCTGCTTCAGGAAATAATATAACAACTGTGAGTAGTGGGGTTTCATTTGATTTAACTGAAACTACTGCAACTAGTGGTGCTATGACTATTACATTACCTTATGATCAAGCAACAGCAGAAGCTGCAGGATTTAATGAAGAACAACTCCATGTCACTCATTTTGTTAATGGAAATTGGGTAATTGAGAATAATTGTACTGTTGATGCTGTAAATGATGAAATTACTTGTATTGTGGAAACTGTAGAGTAATCATGACTCATAATCTTTCTAAAAGTGTTGTACCAAAAGTTATGGTGATACTCTTAACTTTTGTACTCTTTTTATCAATCCCATCTGCATCTGCACAGTTTTTTGTTGGTGGCTCTAGTTCTAGCGGCGGAGGCGGAGGAGATTCCTTTCCTCCAACATTTGCTGATGATTCAATTTTAATTAATCAAAATAATCTCGTTGAAGATGCCCAAAATAATACAGTTGTTGCCTCATCAGGTAGTGTGGTTGAATTTACTGTATTTGCATCTGATAATAGAGGTGCTGAAAATATTACATATATTGACATATTTTTAAATCATAATGGTGAGCAAATACTAAACAATCTCAAAGAGACATATGTCTCATTTAGTTATGGTGACTTGTTTATTCAAAATCCTCATGATCTTATTCAGTCAGCTACTATGGATACTGAAAATGTAGGTGATGACATTAAATTTACATTTAACATTACTTTTGCACAAACCTTTGATACTTCAGATATTTTACTTCGTTCATGGGATATGTCTGGAAATCAATCTACTTTGTACCTTCCTGATGTACTCAAAATTGTAGAACCTGTAATTGAGGCAAGTATCCCTCCAACTGAATCTCCAATTGATGAGTTACCTGATGATATTGTTGATGACACCACTGATAATGTTACAGATGATATTGTGGATATTCCTACTGAAGATATTCTAGTTGAAACTACCTCTTTACCTTACAGTATTATGCTTGGTGGTACTGATGGTATAATTCCTTATGATATAACAGGGGCTATGGTTACAGGTGCTATTGTAAATCTTGATAATAATTCAATTATATTTAATCTAGTTGATGCTAATAATGGTACACTAACTGTATCTCCATCTGCTGAAACACAAAGTGGTATCTTTATGGTACTAGTAGATGGTGAGGAAGCAAATGATGTTGAAATAAATGGTAATGATGTTACTGTAAATTTCTTAGCAGGTACTCAAAGCATTGAGGTAATTGGTACATTTGTTATTCCAGAATTTGGCACAATAGCCATGATGATTTTGATAATCTCTATTGTATCAGTAATTGCAATATCTTCAAAATCTAGATTGTCTCTAAGAGTTTAGAATCGTAAAATCTCTTCTAGTTATACCACACACCAAAATCAATAATACAATATTGCAATCACAACATACCCTTGATGAATTAATTTCAGAGGATAATTT
>Ga0209665_1001918_pt1 | contig 11253 bp, 10 predicted proteins | sample SaaInlV_200m_DNA_2_FD_184675 | JGI IMG/M metagenome (GOLD analysis project Ga0209665, IMG submission 184675) | Marine microbial communities from expanding oxygen minimum zones in the Saanich Inlet - Saanich Inlet SI074_LV_135m_DNA (SPAdes) (version 2) | ecosystem: Environmental > Aquatic >... | reverse complement strand
GTATGCCAATAGGGCTGATACGGGGTTTTCTGGGCACAGAGAAAGCTTTATTAATTGCGTTATTGATTATGATTGTACAGAAAGATTGTAGCTTGTTATTATTTAATTTACACTGACCCCTTTATACAATGAGATATCTTCAAAGTTGGAATGATAGCAACTGGCTGGTTATTAATTGACTATAGAAAAACTAATAACCCAATTTAAAATTACCACCATCTTTACTAGTGACTCACACCATCGCGACTCACAACCTTCAAGAAAGTTATCCATAATATTTTTATATCAAACCACAAGGATTGACAGTTTAGATATTCTACATCTAATACTGCCTTATCAGGAATTGACAACTCATCTCGTCCATTCACTTGCGCCCAGCCTGTGATACCAGGTAATAACTTATCCACGCCTTTTTCAGTGCGCAATGCAATTAGATCATCTTGATTAAAAAGTGCAGGCCTAGGCCCTACAAAACTCATATCACCCTTTAATACTGAGAATAATTGTGGTAATTCATCTAGACTAGTTCGGCGCAAAAATCCACCAACAGGGGATAAATAAGCATTTGGATTATCTAACAGGTGAGTTGCTACAGTAGGAGTGCCTGTCAACATTGACCTAAACTTAGGCATTTTAAAAATTGTATTATCTCTTCCAACTCTGTCAGACCAATATAATGATGGGCCTTTTGATGATAAGCGAATAGTGATAGAAATTAACAGCATAGGAGCTACTAAAAAAACAAGAATCGTAACACCTAATAATAAATCAAAAATCCGTTTCATTCATATCCTTCAATGTCTTTTCTGCCTTAAACCCTAGTTTTTCCAACTTCTCTGAAGAGTAACACTCATCACCAAGCAGTTTATCGACTTTATATTTAATTCGAGGACTTAACAGGCTAACTATATCAAACAATATTTTCGATACACTCCATTTTGGAACTGATTTTCCTACCACATTACACATGGCGTTATAAATATCACGAGAAGAGTGTGGAGCGCCATCTGTTGCAATAAATATTTCACCATTAGCTCGTTTATCTTCAGCAACTAGTAAAATCGCTCGCACTAAATCATCTACATGAATCATAGAACGTCGATTGCCCGTTTCAGGCAAAGGCGGAAACCATCCTTTTTTAATGCCTGATAGCATCAATTTTAAATTTCCTTTTACATTAGGGCCGTAAACTAAAGAGGGACGAATGACTGAAACATGCATGCCTGACACTTGACCTATCTCTAATAACTTTAACTCTGCCTCACGTTTCGTTTTTCCATAAACATCTTCTGTATTTTTCTGATCATCCTCATTCGTGCATGCTCCAAAAGGTGTATTTCCACCTGCCTTAACACTACTAATAAATATAAATCTTTTAACGCCAGACTTTACCGCAAGTTCAGCTAATTGCACTGTAGTATCCACATTCACTTTGCGATAGAGGTGCTCAATTTTACTTGCATCGCGCCTATCATGAGCAAATCCAGCTATATGAAAAACCGTATTTATTGACTCTAGTGTAGATTGGGGGATTGTCTCCTTCTCGAAATCACAAACAACTGTCTCATAATCAGCCTGTGCATTTCGACTAATGACACGAATCCTTTCTCCCTTGCATTGTAAGGCACCAACCAACTTTTTTCCAACAAATCCAGCTGCACCAGTAATCAAATACATAATTAACCGCGTGTTTTTAGTGGAAGTCTACCTTGGTATTTTATAAGGTAGCGGATAGCACTGACAATATGCCATTTGAGGAATTTAATATTTCTATGACTTTCTCGTCTTGCATCATGCTTAATAAATATATTGGTACATAAAGCAACGTCAAACCCATTTTTCCAAGCCCTGGTACAAAAGTCAACATCTTCATAGTAAAGAAAGAATGACTCATCAAAACCCGATAGATTTGAATAAACATCAGATCTAATCAACAAGAACATTCCAGCAAGCCAATCAGGTTTAATAATTGATTTATTTCCACCAATCTTGTATATATCATTGTAAATGCCTAAAGCCTTGCCAGCAAGAGTAAAAAAAGTAGGAAATTTACGAGCACTATTCTCTATCGAGCCTTTTAGATCTAACACTAATGGTGCAGTTACAGAAATATTTTTATCTTTATGACAAAACAATAATTGTGAAAAAGGGTCTAAATCTAAAAAAATATCAGGATTCATTACACAGAAATATTCTGTTGAGCAAAGTTCAAATGCTCGATTGTGATTAGCTCCAAAGCCTTTTGGTTTATCATTATCAATTACGCAAACCTCAAATGGATAACCTTGAGTCTTGATTCTTAGATTCTCCAATACATTATATGTAACAATCACTTTACCCAAATGTTTGGAAAAGTGTGAAAGTTGCTCTAAAAGATTAGGAATAAGTTTGCCATGATTGTGACTAACTATTGAAACTGTAATGTTTTTCAAAATATTATCACACATAACCCAATATAATTGCAACAAACATTAGTATAGTAAACCCAATAAAGATCATAGCTAAATATGCTTTATTATAAAAAAACAGCAGCGCATATGCAACAAATGGCAATAAAAATAAATAATATTTTCCATAAGAATGTGTCGGAAAAGTGATGGTAATAAAAAAAATCGTAGTAATACCAGCAAAAACTGGTAATACATAACTCTTATCACTACGCAAAATAAATTTTGTTTTTTTAAAAATACCAATAGCAACTAAATACAGCAAAAATAGTGTTGTAATTATTAACAGTGGCAAAGACTTCACTCCTTCTGCCGTCATAAAGACCAATGAAATGTAAGTTATAACAGACCTTAAAAGAATGGGATATTTATCATGATGTCCATCTAAAAATATTGAATTATATAGCATGTTCATTTTGTTAAAATTAAAATTTTGAACAATATAAAATATCAAATAATCACTAAAAAAATATGAAAAAGAAATAATTAAAAATGAAATTAGCGCGATTAAATATGGCCGATATGTTTTTTTACTAAATAAATCATATAGTAAAAGTGTGATAGTAAAGAAGATAACAGGAACAGCGTTACCAGAATCAATATAATATATTACAAGCAAGATTGCTGTTACTATGAGGCGCCTTCCCCAAAACAATAACAATAATAATGATATAGCAGTTGTTACCACTTCCCTTGAAAATAACCCTAAAAAATAAATAGCACTTGGAAAAATTAATGTTAATGATATCGCATCTAGACGACGATTCCAGTCACAATACGTGATATGCTTATTAGATTTAAGTGCATAATAAAAAAACCTCCTAAAAAACATAAGAAGCACTAGTGGGGATACTACTAATAATGTATAAAAAATTCTATCAACAAAGGTAGATAAATTTTGATCTATACAGTTCGTTGATATACTAAAACTTATATCTGGACGACTCGAAGATTGAGTGCACTTTAAATTTAACAATTCAGACTCAGCCTCATCGTTTAAAAAAAATGAAAGAGCACTATCATTATAAAGCCTATCAACCCTTCTATCAAAATCTGGCTCATCTCCAAATGGAAAAAATATTTTCCCCATAATTATAAATAATAAAAAAACAGCTGCTAAAAACCCTCCAAACTTGGACATGGCAACTATAATTGGTCTCTTTTAAGCCAAATAACAGTCTCAAATCCATAAAACTGAAGCGTCCCAATTAAATTTTTATTTAGCAATCTAGATATAGGCTCAAGAATCAAGCCTACAATCCACAATAAAGTAGGTTTATAGGACTCCTTTAGAAGTATAACGCTAAACCCTTCATTTTTAAGTATTGAGACTGACTGCTCTACTGATGGAGGAAGGTATTTGTGCGTATCATCATCATAATAGTTTAAAGTCCCTAGTCTTCCCTTTGGGAGATTAACGGTGCCTGCACTTGGAAATGATAAATACAAAAAACCATCAGGCTTTACCGTTCTAGCACTTATCTGGAGAACAGATTCTCTTTCATCACAATGCTCTAAGTTATGAGACGATATCGTGCAATCAAATTTTTTATCGAATTCAGATAATTTTTCAGAAAATCCTTTTATATTGGTAATTATATATTCATCTGCCATGCAATTATCATCTTCAAAATGAGATTGGATATCTAATCCAGTATAACAACAACAGGGGAATAATTTCTTTATACGGTTTGGTGACTTCCCACTTCCTATATCAAGTATAGATCCTTTGCAAAATTTATCTATAAATCTATACTTCCCCTTGGGCCTCATCAAAAAGTGAATCATTTTTTTCATCATTTTATTACTCCTATTGGTTAAATTTTAGAATCAAGCTCTATCCATTTGGTTTTTAAAATTTCATCTATAACGTGCACATGACTCATACTGCGGTTACAAATTAAATCATTTCTACAAATTACAGGGTAATTATCAACTGGAAATTGACTAAAGCCAATGCATGGCATGCAACATTTTATTGGGTTAAATATATATTTATAATTTTCATAATGCCACTTGTATACTTCTGGATCAGAAAAGAAAAACAAAACAAGAAGTTTTTTTTCATAATGTGCAGCTAAATGGGATACGCCATTATCATTAGATATGACAAAATCTGCGCCTTTAATAATTTCAGCCAACTCACTTAAAGTTGTCTCTCCTGCCGAATTAATAAATTTATTGCAATTTCCAGATTTTCTTATAGCCCTATCTATTTGACTTCTCTCGCTGTCACTTCCTACAAATATGACATTGTAACCATAACTAAAAGCAAAAAAATCTGCAACCTTTGCATACTCATATTCGTTCATTTTTCCCATTTTCCATTGAGGGGACTTGCTTATGGATATAACTATATATCTACTATTATCAACAGATTGAAAAGGTTTTGGTCTACGCTCAATACAGTTTTCATACTGCACTTTATTATAAAAAAAGTTACTTTTTAACACTTTTAGTATGTCTTGATACCTCTTAAGAATATTTTTAGAATTTACACTTACTGGTTTCAAAAATATTCCAATAGAATTAATTTTACTATAGTCACTTATGTAACCTATAGAGCGTGGAATTCCAAGCATAACCTTAATAAGATATAATTCAATTACTGGAGTGTGGTGCACAAAAATAGATTTTTTACTTATCTTCCGTTTAATTTTAAAAGATTGCCTAATAAATCCCTTTTTATTATATTTTATTATTGAAACATTACTATGAAAAAGAAAGGAAATTTTTTCTAAACGCTTATCACATAAAACAACAACATCGCAAAACTCTGAAATTTTATTAATTAAACTTATTACTAGTATTGCGTCGCCAATACCACCATATAGAAAAAAAACAAATGACTCTGGATTAGTTGTTTTCACTTTTTTTGCTAAAACCGAATTTAACAAAGGAATGATTGATATAGCCTTTCTAAAATACTTATCTATATTTTGACCAATTAATGATGAGATAATTATTTTTTTCATTTACAAATTATCTCAAAATTGTTATCAGCATTAATTAAATGAGTACACTCCTCCAAGATATCATGCCTGTGGCTGATCATAATTATTGTGATAGATTTATACGCTTTCAAAATATTGAATAAAATTTGCCTTTCAATAGTAAGGCTAACGCCACTTAGAGATTCATCCATAATTAGCAATTCTGGTTCAGAATATAATGCTCTAGCTATTGCCAGCCTTTGTCTCTGTCCTCCAGATAACTCAGACCCATTATCTCCAACATAACTATCATAACCATGGTCTAACTTTTCAACTTCACGGCAAATTCCGGCAATTTCACAACACCTCTTTACTCTGTCTTCATCAATGATCTCAAAATCTACTCCAAGTGCAACATTTTGTTTAATACTTAAATTAAATATATATGTATTTTGTGATACTTGATAAGTTTTACTTACCCAGTTACCTTTGTTATTAATTGTTAAGTTTATATTATCAATCAAAATCTCTCCTTGTGTTGGACTTAAGACTCCTGAAATAATACTTGCTAGAGTACTTTTACCTGTCCCACTATCGCCAATTAATCCGACAACAGACCCTTTTTCAATTTCTAAACTTATATTTTGAATTGTATATTCTTTTAAAGATTTATACTTATAACTTAAATCAATTAACTTTATACCACTCTCAAATTTACCATTATTTGAATTCATGTCATGGAATAAATTTGGCAACTGCGCCATCTTAAACACATCTAAAAATGAATCTAGATCACCTTGTTTTATTGACCAATTTGCATAAAGCTTTTGCGCAAGAGGAAGAACCTTACTTAGCGCAAGAACAACAACGCCTATTGTTGTCAAAACCCCTCCTGTTTCACCTGCCGACCCTCTAGAAAATAAATATGCTGTCACAATGATAAAAATCATTCCAAGACCCTCAATTAAATAACGCGGGCTTTGATTTAAAAAAAAATTTTTCGCTTGAGAATGCCTAAAAGTTCCATCACTAATACTATACTTATTAACAAAATAATCTTGTGAATTTGTAAAAAATATATCCTTGAATCCATAAAAACCATCCTGAGAAATTTTCACTATTTGATTGGCTTCTTTTGATATATTTATACTGTTTATTGATAGCCATTTTTTAGAAATTTTTCCGACAAATAGATAAGATAAGAAAACCATTGAAAATATTAACATTGAAAATGTAAATGCATAAAACGATAAAAAAACGACTATTCCAATTAGCAAAAATAACGATGTTATAAATTCTAATGTCGGCAAAATAAATGTTACAACAACTCTATCAACCTTAACAGACAAGATATTTATCAATTCACTACTACTTACCTTTAAAAAATCACAATAGGGCTTATAAAGTGTATTTTTAAAGATTTTTATTGCAATATCAGAGCCTAAATCGAATGCAATTTTTCTTGTATACCACAATAAAGTCAATCTAAGTGAATATGCAAGTATTGTCGCTAGAATAAAAGAAAGTGTAGTATAAAATAACAAATCTAAATCGGAAATATTTGATTTTTTTACTATATCGCCAATTATTGGAAGATCAAGCATTAAACTAGGATTACTTAAACTTGTTAAAAATGGAATTATTGCTGCGATGCTAATAATTTCACTTAAAGAGGCAAAAATTGAAAATATTATTAAAAATAAAATCTTATTTTTTTTGGTGTTGTCTACTTGCTCATAAAAACATTTAACCCTTTTATAATCAATCATTGCTTAATAAATCTTCATATATCTTCAAATCACTTTCAGTGTCAACTTCAAACCATTGATCATATACTGGTATTCCTGTTATTTTCAAGCCTTTCGTAATTAATAATTGAAGAAGTGCTGTCATGTCAAGTTTATCTATTTCATGCAAACTCAATTTATCTATATAACTAGCTGCAGCCACCCAACCCTTAGGAGAGAATTTTATGATACCCATAAATTGTCCCTCAATATTACTATAACAAGATGTTCTATGTCCTACCTCTGTCACAATATTTTTATTTAATTTAAATGTCTCTGCATCATCTAATGGATTTTCAAATCTTAATGACCAGAGCTCTTTCCAATTTGGATCATATGTTATTGCAATATCTGCAGTAGAACCCTTTATCTTTTCTATGGCTTTATGTGAGTACACAATATCTGAGTAGCTCACTAGACATTCATATTTTTCCAACCATTCTGATGCGCATAATAATGAGGAAACCATATTTGTTTTATCCCATCTTTGATTATGAAAATAAGTTAATTTAAAATTAAAACTATTTGCTTTATTTTTAAAAATCAATTATTATTCCTGTTTAAAAAACAATTCATTGTAAACATTCTTATACCTATGAATATCCCTATCTTTTTCGAATTTAGTTTGTTTATTTGGTATTTTAAAATCTACATTTCTTCTAAATTCTGTATCTATATTTTTATTAAACTTTAAATATGATTTTGAGGTAATAAAACATTCTTTATCCCCTTCTCGAATAACAGCTTTATAAGTTTTTCCAGGAAAAATTGATTCAGAAAATACATATTTTTTTCCTTGCCCACCTAAGAAAGCAGGCATTATCCCATCAATCTCATCTGAATTAAAATCTATATTACATTTATCCAATATTGTTGGCAATATATCGACATTTTCCATAATACTATTGTCATACTGTTTTTCAACACCCCTCCCTCTAATCATGAAAGGGACGTTTGTTTTTTCTTTTCTAAGAACGTGAGTGCCTCCATCTAAAAAAGATTGCGCATGATCCGAAACCAGAGAAACTAGAATTTCATTATTATTGAAGTTTTCCTCAATAAAATCATATAATGGCTTCATGTGAAAATCAAATCTCTTTATTTCATTCTCATACCAACTTGTATAATATTTCGACTTATCCATGGCAACACTTTTTTGGATTATGGCCCTATTTTTTGCATGTTGTTTTGCGCACATATTTGCACCAGAACTAAATCTAGGTATGCCTTGGTATTTATGATGTACATCAATAAATGACAACCAATTAAAACTCTTGCCACTCTCAAAAACCCTTAAACTATCAATAAATTCAGTGACAATCTCTTCTTGTTTCATTTCAATTCCGTAAACAGTTCTATCATAACCAATACAGTACCCATAATTCGGATCTTGCCCGCTATTGTTGGAAATTAACTGGGTGCGATAACCATTTTCATGGAAATATTCACTAATAAGCTTGTTCTCTTCGCCTATTTTTTTATACTTATTCGGTTGAAAAAAATTATTTCTATATACATGTTTACCTGTACTCATTGAAGACAAACTTGTAATAGTGTACTCAGAATTACTATAACAATTTAAATTAATATAGCCTTTTTTAAAAAAATTATAGGTATTTGGCATTAAATTTTCAATATTAGAGCTATTTACAATATTACTGCCTAAAGCATCTATAAATAGAACCAAAACTAACTCTTTGTCTTTCTTGCTTAGCTTAAAAGGCTTTCCAAATAATATTTTCTTTTTACTGGAAAAAGATACCCTCTCCCCTTTGTTAAATCTTAGGTAATGAAAAGCATTATCTCTTAACTGAGACAATTGATACTCTTTCCCATTGCAATTGAAATTAACTCTATCCGGGCATTTAACTTTAATAAGACTCTTTTTATTTGGATTAACTATTCCTATAGGAACCAAGACATCTGTATCAAACTTTTTAAATTCTTTTAATTTAGCAATTTCGCAATACAATAGTTCTGTTTTTACACTAAGCATTGCATTAACTTTGGATGGGGTATCAATATTACCGTGTAAATAATACTGTGTATAAATTGAATAATCATTAAAACTAAAAATTGGCTCTCCAATAATGTTTTTATGCTTCAAGTAATGAATTGGAAAGCGCCTTCTGTACTGAGCTTTTTTAAAAATTTTTCTAAAACTATATAAAATTAAAACAAGAAAACTGTACAAAAAATTATATCTTTCATCGCTGGACAGCTTATTTATTAAATAAATAAATTTTTTAAATAAATAATTCATAAATCTACTGTACCAATAACTTCAGTAAAAGCTTTTTTAAGGTTTTTAATATTCTTTTTAGATAAGACACTAGGATCTATTTTAAATTCCCATAAATTTCCTTCAAAAGAATGTTTTTCAATTTCTAAAAGTGAATTTATCGCTTCATTTTTATCGAATTTACACTTCCATTGCTCTCCTTTTTCAATAAGATCCCCAATTGAATCGATACAAGGATTAAACGATGGAGTTGATAAAATTTCACTAAAATACATTTTCGAAGCTACAGAGCTTGGAACTCCAAATAGTGCAGCCTCTAAAGAACTTGTTCCTGTATTCGATAAAACTAAATCAGCTTTTTTTATCAAAGCTCGACTATCTTCATAAGGATTGGCTAAAATTACATTGGGACTACTTTTAATTTTTTTATAAAAACCAGACTTCCTTCCACCTATAGCATGTGGGTGCTCCTTAACTACAACAAAATGACTTGATGGTGTTGAACGTGCAATATCTTGAACAAAACCAATTTGATCAGAAAACCTAGCCCCCAATACATCGATAGAAGCCTCAGGCTGTACATGTAATGTAACTAAAATATATTTTAAATTTGTAATTTTATTTGCATTACAGAAAAATTTAGTCTTCATCAAGAAGGATGCTTTACCTATTGAAAGTACTTTTAGAATTAATGATTTAAGCCAATTTTGCTGAATATTTTTATTATTGTAACCAAAGATTGATAATCGAATAATGTCATACAACACTTTGAATTTTGAAAATGTTATCTTATTCCTTTTAGACAGTTTGTCAAAATATTGTGGCTTATCAATACTGCCAGGGTTTGAAATATTTTCAATGGCACTTTTAAGACCTACATTAGAACAACACCTCTTATAAAATTTTTGATTTAAATAGCCTTTGAAGAAGAAAAATCTATTTGACAGTATCTTAGATATTTGAATATTAAATACAGAAATTGAATAATGTTCGCATATTTTACATGTCAAAATTTCATGCAGCCAAGTAGACTCCATGAACACTATATTGATATTATTATTCAACACAAAAGTTTCAATTTTTTTTGACACAAAATAAGAGTATTTAATTATATAATCATAATTTTTTAACTTTATTGTTCTATCCATTAAGGCTAAATCAATAACATTTATCTCAAGCTTCTTTTCTAACTTTATTATGTATTTTTTTGCATCATTAAGATTTATACTAGCAATTTTAGGCTCATGTAAATCTAAAATTCTTCTATCATTAACCCCTTGGGATTTGAATATTTTTTTTTCTTCCGGCATGGTGGACATAATATAAAGATTTCCCAAATCTTTTATCGCCTCAAACCAAGATCGGGACCTATAGTGACTCTCAATTAGTAAAATATTCACTTTTTCCATGTCTAATTAAATAAAAACAAACAATATTCTATTAACTTTTTTTAAAAGTCAACTCTTTCTTATTATAAATTCCTAATGCTTCACTATCATTAACAAAAATATGAATATCAAAATCCTTATAGTGTTTATAGTTCCATTGATTTTGAAGATTATTCTTGATAAATCTTGCATTTGCAGTTCTGCCATCAACCAAAATTACTGTCCCAGGCAATAAGAACGGCTCGATTCTATTTATATCTGACACCATAGGCATTCTATCTGGATGATTAGTGCTAATTCCATTCACATCTCCACTTGGGGAGTATTGATCAGGGCCGTCCAAATAAATAAAATCAGGACATATATTAGGGAAGTTTTCAAAAGTAGTGCAAACTCTAGAATTAAATGTATCCATCTTACAATCAACAATATTCATAGAGACCTTTGAATAATTCA
>Ga0209665_1001908_pt1 | contig 11301 bp, 3 predicted proteins | sample SaaInlV_200m_DNA_2_FD_184675 | JGI IMG/M metagenome (GOLD analysis project Ga0209665, IMG submission 184675) | Marine microbial communities from expanding oxygen minimum zones in the Saanich Inlet - Saanich Inlet SI074_LV_135m_DNA (SPAdes) (version 2) | ecosystem: Environmental > Aquatic > Marine... | reverse complement strand
CTTGTTTTCAGAGTCCAAAGCACAGTGTGATAATGCACCAGCTGCACGTGTCTGCAATATCAGTGAGGACGATTCCAACATGCGCACGAAAACTTGCAGACCTTCGTGTCGGCGGATCTCTCCTCGTGTATCAGGATCCGAGAGAGCACAGTTCATGAGAGCACCAGTTGCATTAGCGATAACTTCTTCATTCTGCGAATTCATCAAACTGATCAACAAGGGAATTCCACCCAATCGTCTTATTTCTGAAGCATTTTCAGCATTCAGAGCGCAATTAAAGAGAGCACCAGCTCCATTGGCTTGTACTTCCTCACTTGCACTTTTTAACAGCGTGATAAGGGGAGAAAGACCATCCAATCGTCGAATTTCAACACGACTTGTCTCATCGCGTGAGGCACGCAGAAGACCCGTGCTCATGTTGAGGGATGTTTCACCCGTCCGACTAGCAGATCTTGAATATTGTGCCATATTTTAAAAGGAAGGGAGGGAAGCTATAAGGGTTTAGACTTCGATTAGAGAGATGGCACACAGGGCGTGCTTGAGGAGGAAACCGTTACGATCAACCCCTCGAATCACCCCTCACACGATGGATGACGTACGTCCCTACCGCGCTTCTCTCTATGCTTGTCCTGCTCTCTCATTACCTGGATCTAACTTCCCCTCCCAAGATAGTTTGTCTGTTTAAGATCAAGTGACAATAAAAAGTACATTGTTCCACTGGCAATTTGTGCGCGTTCGGGTCTTTTACGGCTAATGCTGACTGGAGAGGGTACCTATGCAAGCTTTACCTGCCTATTTGTCTGCATCTAACTAGGATATATGCGGTAGGAATTTATAATGAAAAGGATAAGATTGTTACGAGACCCATCAATGCTGCTCGTAACCCTCAGAGAGACAGACCCAGGTGAGAGGGATCAGGAGGCAGAGCTTGCCGAATCGTACAAAACGAACTGACCCTTTTCACTGAATGTTGCGGTATAACGACCATTTGTAGCTACACCTATGGCAGTATCACTAGAACCAGGCTGTGTGATGGTAGGGAAAGCAGAATGCTGATGCAAAAGTTGCAGGGAGGGGAGATGATAGTGATGGAGATCTCCGGATGTTGCCAGTAAGTAAGCAATATTTGAGGAGGCTGAAGCAATGGCCATACTTGCAACACCTCCAGGAATAGCATCTGTTGTGGCTAGTGGCTTTGCCTGTTGCAAAAGTTCCGTTTCCTTTTCGCTGCAACAACCCAGTGTATCCGGCCAGAGTGTCAATCGTTGGTTAGTAAGAATTAAATAGCCAAATTTGGTGGGTTTAATAGCCAAAAGAGGTTCTCCATCCTGCAATATTCGGCTGTTTGTCCGCTGCATTGTATCCAATTGCCATTGACAGAGAGTGCCATCGGAAGAAATCGACAAACATCCTCCATCCTCTGTCAGCACCATCCCATTCACCGCCATGGAATGACCATTGGTAAAGTGCTTGAGGACAGCACTTCCCCTTAATCCATGCCAGGTGACGATACCTTCAAATCCCCCGGCAATCAGGGTGCCCGACTGCTGGGGGTGGGTTTGCAGGAGACTAAGACCTTGGGTGTGGGGCGTGGTCAATGTCCGTATCAATTGTCCCTCCCCTCTGGCAGCCAGGACATACACACTGCCACCTGCACTGCCAGCCACAATGTATTGGTCATCCTCCAAATAGCACAATTGCACAACTGCACCTGCCTCCGGTGGGAGCAAGCAAACCCCCCCTCCACCATCGTCGTCTGCTTGGGCTGCAGGGGGATCTTCGTGACTAAAGATACTCTCTCCACTCAGACAATGTCTCAGATCGACTGCACCATCCATTGTCCCCAGTGCAATATAAGGATGCTTCTCTGCAAATGCCACACATTCAATATGAGCTGCCTGTCCTACATCCATTTGCCACTTGATCTTCAGCGAGGGGGAGCTATCTCCCAATCCAGAACCCTGCAGGGTTGCAGCTGAAAACAGCACGGGTTGCTGGGAGGAATTGTGTGCCAATTGCCATTGCATTGCTTCACCCAACAGTGAGAGAAGACGAGATGGCTCTGCCTGCCTTAATTCCTGTCGCAACAATCCTGCACACTGCTGTCGAGCTACTCGACGCTGAAGAGGATCGGTAAAGACACCGGCAGAGGTACGCTGTACTCGGAGTAACTGTTCCAAATGCTGATATTTATCGGGATTTCTCGTTTTCATGGCGATAAGAATGTTAGATTCGGAAAGAAAGATCCCGGCGGCATCCGTTTCTTTCTCCTCGATTAATTCCCGACAAATTTGTTCAAATAACTTTTCTTGAAGATCAATAGAAAGCTGACAACTAGATATCGATGCTAAGACTTCATCCCAATGTCCACTATGGACATTCTTCAAGACTGCATCCACTGAAACCACGGTATTCAGAGAAACCTGGGTTTCCGTCTCCATAGCCCTCAAGGACTCACGGAGACCATTCTCAGCAAGAAACTGCTCCATGCAATATATTATTCTATTATCAAGTTAGGAGAGAGGACACACAGCGAGGGAAGACGAATAAAACGTACTCTTGGTTAGAGACCTCCATCGAGACTTTGAGAGAATACTCTCCGTTTCGGGGCCAAACCTTTCCATCCTACTGCATGTCGCTGGCGGACTACTTTCTTGCACTTCAATCTCGGGCTGAGAGCAATCCAGAACAGGCAGTGACATTTCTGCTATCTGTGGATGAATGGCAAGAGTTTGTAGCGGCCCTCCAAAAACTGTGTGAAGTTCCCGATCATGGCTTAGCCCCGGGGACCTTAGATGCCATGTGGCACTCTGCGCTGGAGACCCTCTCACTGATTTCCACCTATAAACAACCTGCCATATTGTTGGTGAAGCAAAAGATTGCTTACAAGTTGTCCTTACAAATCCCAAGTCACTTTCAGGCGAACAATGTTTTCACGACTGTCTTGGCTCAATTCGCAGAATGTGCAGAGCTTTCAGCGGAAGATATGCTGCAGCATTTAGGTGGAATGAAACCATTAGTGATGTTGATGAAGAGGACTCTTCCAGAAGGATTGGAATACTACTTAAAGGTCATAGCGGGAGCTTGTGGGGTAGAAATGCATGCGAGGGAGTTCTTAGAAAAAACAGAAGGACCTGTCACACTGCTTAAGCTGCTAACTACACACGTAGAATATGCATCATGGATACATCCTGTCTTTGCCACTTGTGCACGACATGAGTCTTGCCGACGTCGACTCTACAAGTCCTTCCACAAGGCATTTGGTCCGCTGCTCTTGCCGAAGCCTCCCTTTGCTCCCGATGAGTTGCTGCTCCGTCAGACGTTTAAGCTGATGCTAGAGAGTCCGGAAGTCTGCAATCGGCTCTCATCTTCCCAGATTGAAGCCATTCTTGTCTCGTTGGTTGATCCGCAAGCCTTGGAGAGCGATAATTTGTGGGCTCTGGATTGCCTCCTCTGGATCAGCAGAGATGCAAAATTGGCTCTGAATATTTTAAAATCCAAGCAGGCTACTGCTCTTATACAGTGGCAGCCAGATTGGGAAGTTAGTGCTGCCGAGCAAATCTCTGAAATCTGGATTTCCTGGATCACGCTGTGTGCAGAGAGTGCTGCAGCTCTCAAACAATTAGCCAAACATTTAGCACTCCAGAACATTCTGGCAGTTGAAGAACGCTTGCGGCAAAAGGGGAAAGGCATCAAGTATCGGAAGCAGCTTCAGGAATTGTGGCAAAAGTGGTGTCGACCCTGGAAAGATGAGTGCGGTCTGGACTGGTGTCCACATTGCGAGCCGCTGGTCACTTTGCTGGGAAATGTGACCGCTGATACCATTACTAAGAGCGCAGTTATGAAGACATTGCAACATCGATTTCATAGATCTCCTCTGGAGATGTCCATCTTCTATTCTTCGAGTGCGGAGTGCCAGAAAATCTTGCTCGGGCTACCTTTTCACGAGCACGATGAACATTCCAATGACAACAGGCATGCAAGCGGAGCGGAAGAACTTGCTGATATTCCACTGCAGACAGTCTCCACACCCATGCTGATAGAAGCTAGCGAGGAAGATTATCAAGTTGCAGCATCGCTGCTCCTGCAGATTTGTCGCTATCAACCTCTACACCCATCAGAGAAATCTCAAGAAATACTGGTGGAGGAAATTCTCTTTTTTGTGACATTTTCTACCTCCAAATGGCCTCAAGTAGCGCAAGCAACCTTGTTGGATTGTTTGCTGGCTCTGGTGAAGTCTGCTCCTTTTGCGGAGAGGCGTGTCTTAGGTGATGGCGCATTTCTTCTGCAGTTAACGCTGAATTGTCGAGAAGCCTTGGGAGTAGTGGCCACACATTCTGCCATGTTTCTGCTGGATATTTTGCTCTATGCAGGTGAGATTGACGATACATCTCCGCTTGCTGTGCCAAATTTGGTGATTTGCTTGTGCGCGATGATTCGCAACAATCTTGTCGCGAAGCCTGGGATCAGTTTGCTGGGTGCTGTGATCCTGGCCAATATTTGGAATTTACATGCTGCTGATCCTTCAATTTTGGGCTGTCTGGAGGAAAATGATGCCATTTCCTTGCTGATTGAGACCAACGGCAGAGCTTGTGAAATGCATGTTGCCTTGGATGTCGGCGACCATTTAGAGAATCCATTGGAGCATCGTTTGAGTATTCTACTGGCTAAGAATACTGTGGAGCATTTGTCGATACGTTCCCTCTTATCCATAGTCCAGTCACATTATAGAAGCCTACGAGTCGATGCTTTGTCCAAATTGGAGGAGCTTCTCACACCTTCGGCAGGAAGAGAAGCCTATATCCAGCTTTGCATGACCCAAGATGCTCCCTTTATTATTCTGAAACTGCTTACCGATAATTGTAGTCATAGGGAAGCAAAAAATGATGTCCATAATGGTGATAGAGAAGAAGCAGAAGAGCATATTGCCGCTGAAATTTTTTCTCTCCTGCTTCAGCAGGATCCGGAAAGTATTGCGGCGAGGGAGATTACGTCCATCAGCAGCTTGGTTGCTGTGGCAAAGACGAACACACTGGCAGCGAACGCTCTCAGTTGGATCTATGCCATTGCCATGAACTCAAGGCAAGATTGTCTGTTAGTCGTTGAGAATGGAGCAACCACCGCGGTTCAAAGTGGCATGCGGCGTGGTCTCCATATTGAGGCCCTACAGCTGGCGATTCGTATGGTCCAGTGCGCTGATACGTCGGTAGCAGCTGCGCTATTGTGTCTCCCTGATATGCCGCAGATCACCGCAATTTGTGCTCAGGCATCGAATGATCACCCTAATGATGCCGCCACTGAGCTAGCTGTCACATTGCTGACACTCATGACAGAAAGCGAGGAAATTATCTCCATGCTCCCTCCTTCAGTCCTTTCTGCTCTTTGCTTTTCAGGAGTCTCGCTAGTGACAATCAAGCTTGCATCCCAACTCTATGAATTGAGCTCCAAAAATCCGCCTGCAGAGGTGCAATCGGAGTTAGTAATGGACGATTCTTTGGCAGGATTCCAAGCACTTCTGGTGCAAGGCTTACCAGAGGTTCAAGCATACGTTATCAAATCGCTGATAGTCCTGGCAGATTCGGGAGAGACTTGTCGGGCCATGGAAGCAGCAGGAATCCTTGGAATTTTAGCAGATTCGTCTCGATTTGAAACGGATGCGCTGAATCTCTACCATTCTCTTTGCAGGCATGTCCCAGAACTCTTCCTCTCGTCTGGATGTCTGCTAGCACTCCTCCACCTGATACAACATTCCAGTGCCACTCTTTCTGATACCCACATTGTTGAGACAATTGACACTTTTGCTGACCTCCTTTCTTGGCTTGTCACTAATACTAGAACTGGTGAAGCGCCACAGATCGCTGATTATCTTGGGCTGTTAAGAGGCATTGTACCTTTCGCTCTAGGTGTTCTCCGTGACTTTGGAGAACAGACAGAGCGACGAGACGGTATCTTGAGTGCGCTTCGGTGTCTTGAAATCTTGGGAAGTTCTGACCCTGAATGCAGTGCACAACTCATTTTGGAAAGCACTCTCTTTGCAGAGTTTGCAATGCTGGCCCTGCAATTTTCTACTCCAGTTGCTCATCAGAATCAAGAGCCAGTGCATGAGCGTGGCATGTCAATTGATTTGCAACTGCTTCGCTCTTTGTCCGCAATAATTGGAGGTAACCCCCAGGTTGGTATATCGTTTTTGTGCTCACAACCAGGGCTGGTAAGCATCATGTTTAAAATTTTGGAAAATATGTCGGCAATTGATAGTAGCCACTCACGCTGCATCGGGAATATTCTAAAAATTGTCGTATCTTTCGCGGTTGAGAACTTCGAAAATGCCGGCTACAACAGCAGTGTAGGGCAAAAAGGAGCCGTTTTCCAGTCGCTATCTTGGTTGTTTGAGCCTCATGCGCATTTGCAGACTTGGTTCGACGTGGCAGGTCAAGGTGAAGGCCATAGTGGGACATGTGCATTGGTGATGCTTTATGGGCTACAACACCATGCCGACCTGTTCTACGAATATCTATCAGCGCGTCAGAAAATTGATGCTGCTCTAAACAGGCAAAACTATCTCCAACCTGACGCCGGGGCTTCCCTGGCGCCTTGGATCCTGTCGATAACCAAGCGAAGATTCACAGTTGCAACCGTACCCACACTATCCCTCTGTATGCTAGAGCTGTTGCAAGATGTAAGGTTGGCACCTATTGCCACAGAAAATGGTATTTGTGAAGCTTTAGCTGCTTTGGTTCGTTTCTGCGATGTGAATGATGATGGAACACTGCATGCTCTGGGTGGTTGCCTGTCCATTTTGTCAGCATCCAATAATTTGAGACCACTCTTTTTAAAGAGCTCTTTTCTGTTGGCCATTAGAGACTGGATGGTGTCAGTTAGTAATGTTCCGAACCCGTACTTGTTGATGTTGACCTCTGTCAATTGCGCCTTCTTGGCTGAAAAGGACGTATTCTCTCATGAGTTGGCAGATCGTGGCATATACATTATATGTATCCGTATTTTTGAGTTAGAAAGTTTCTTGGACAATACTGCCATCTCTAACGCATCAAGAATTTTAAGAAAAGTTGCTACTGAGCCTTTGGTCTACAATGCGATTGAAGAGGATATACCTAGATTCTTAGAAGCAATCTGCGTGGTTATAAGGAAATCTCAGTCGCAAGCTCAGTTAGATGGCATCCGTACGCTACGAAGCATCGTCTTTATTCTGTCGGGTTTGGCGGATGGTATCACCCAGCATACTATTTGGAGATACATTTTGGTGATTGCCCGAACAAAGGATAGTCCAACGAAAAAGTACGAATGTTCTACCGCTGAGGAGGGTGTGAAGCTATTAAATGCTATTTTAGAGGCAGTCAGCGTTGATTGTGACGTCTTTGCATGTCTTGGCTTGTTAGAATGGCAGGTGTTACTCAAGCAAGCCACGGGAGCTGCCATGGGAAAGCTGCTTAGCATTTTTGCCCGCAAGCCAGTGGATGAAGTCAAACTGCTAGGTCCAGAATGTCTCATGTATTTAGAGCGTTCTCTCGAGTATCCTGAGGCCATGACTGGAAGCATTGCATTTTTTCGTGCCGTTGATGCTAACGATGGTCTCAGTGATTTAATGTCAGAAGATTTAATGATGAAAGTAATTGCCTCTTTACCACAAAATGACTCCATCCCAAATGGTTCCTTGTCAGAGCTGATTGACTGTGCTGCATTGATTATCAGTCGAGTATCCGATGCCACAGCCAGATTGCTTGCCCCAGTCATAATGACATTTTTAGACGTTGCTGTTTTGACAGAGGCCAATCTGCAAGGCGCCTTGTCGACTGCGGTGCCTCCCATGCCATTAGAATATTCTCTCATTCAAATGTCTCTCAAGTTGCTGGGAACATTGACCAGAAAAGGTGACAATGAACTGAGTCTGCTGGCCATACCAGCTGTCTGTCGTAGCATCCGCATTTTTGCAGTCGATCCCCAAGATACCTTGCTCTGTGTGGTCTATGCTCTTATACTTCGCTTGATCGCCACTGAAGCTGCAGCGAGTGCTTTTATTCGTCATGGTGGAAAGGATGTCTTGTTATACACACTAAAGCATGGAAAAGCTGAGGTGGATTTTCTCAGTTTCAAAGCAGTTGGTCTTCTCTGTTCCCAGTTTCCTCTCAATGCCAATGAAGCATTGACAGATGATGTTGCTCTGTTACTCTACCATGCTTTAGATGCAAAGAGCCCTCGTACAAGGGCAGTAGCGAAAGAAACGATGCGCCAGCTCGCTACTGCATCACCAGTCATCAAATCATTCCAGGCTTCCGATTCGCTGAAGGCTGCCATGAACCGTTTCGGAGAACTCCATCCCAAGAAAAGTGGATCTTCTACTTCTTTTCCACCTCATTGGATTGACCCCGTCAATAAGTTGCAGATTGTGAATCTAGAGCAGTCAAAGAAGGAATTTGGAAAATGCGTCAGTTTTCTCAGCAAGAGAAATCGACCCTACGCAAAGAATGTCTCCAAGGTGCTGCGGATTCAAAACCCGCAAATGTACTTTAATTATTGTACCAGCCGTGTGCAAAAGCAAGCGATGTATGGAAAGGTTAGCGAGCATGTTCGATTCATGTGGATTCCTCCGGAATTTCTAAAACAAGTCATGGAGCAGGGAATTTCGTCCATGTTTTTTGAGAATGGGAAAGGCGGCTGTGGTATCTATCTTCATGCCACTCTTCCGAATGCAAAGTTAGGTTGCAAGAAGGCTTATGTTGTGGTACTGACAGCTTGCACTGGTAATACGGCTCGTAACGTTGTGATAGGTGACACGTACCAGGGAGTTGTTCCTCCCATTGATCCCAATACAAACTTGCCATATGACTCATTGAGTTTTCCTGATAATTCCATAGTGGTCTATGACCCGGACTGCATATTGATAGAACAAATTGTAGTCTGCAATCTGGGATGAGCTGTAAAAGTACGAGTGTAAGCAACCCCTCACAGCAAGACCGGTTTCGTTCGGCCACGATTGCTCGAATTCCCAATGCCCCGCATTCGTACTTACGACAATGAGAGTTTGCAGGTCATTCAAGACAGCAAATTGAATGTGAGGCTATTTTTGGCCCTCTCTCTCTTGGTGGTTCTAGCCTGTGGGGTCTTGTTGCTTTCGCTACCAAGGCAGAAGTTAGAGATTTCAGAGAAGGTGCAGCTTATTGAAGCTAGACGAATCGATCATTCCCAATATAAGACGCTTGCCGCTGATACTTCCCGCAGCTTGCATCAAGAAGATTCCTCATCCGGTGCTTTCTCATCCAACTCAAACAACCCGGTCGTCGATCCTTCTTGGAAAGATTTTGTGGAGTTTCATGCCCCTCCTTCTTCATGGGATTGCCACAGTATTACTGATGCATATCTGTGTATCTGGTATCCGGTTACATTTCGATGGTACTTAATCCTAAGTTCCATCCCACGGTTCATTGTTTACGACTATGAATTTGGTGAGCCCTTTAGCATTACAAACTTTGGTTTTTGGGAGGTACCAAATTATCTGAATTGGGAAAAGCCTTGGGTATATGTGCAAACCCTCCTTGTAATTTCCCTGCCAGCAATTTTTTTGCTGTTGATTGTGGTGGTGTCCCTCGTCCTCTTCTTAGTCAGCTGCGCTGGAACATGCTGCTTTCGGTACATACTAGTGTGGCCACTGATAAGAAAAGAGGCAACCTTTCCTAGGGGCTTGCAAATCGCGGTGAAAGTGCTTATGGCCGTGGCAATCGCCTTGATGGTGGTTGGTTTGGTGCAGGAGTTTACGGGATTCACTCTGCAGCGAGAAGCAGTTTCACGAGGAATCGTACTCCTTGAAGGTGAGGTTGTTCGTCTTCGCAATTTTGTCAACCGATTGGGGGCTGACTCGTTGCTGTTGAATGCAAATTTCACCATTGGCCCTAGTCCCTCACAAATCGCAGGTCTCGATGCAGTGTTTGATGCAGCAGTCCTGCCATTGCAGAAAGCAGAAAAGATGGCAACGTGTGCTGAAGAAATTCCGCTGCTAATCGAAGAGAACATCTTGTCCTTTTCATTCGGAACGACTCTTGAGGTGATTGAGGAATTTTACCAACGCAACTACGGCTGTCCTGATCTGGGACTTCTAGCAGTATTTACCGTGTTACATACACCAATATTCTTCCAAATCTTCTTGGCAATACTTGTCATTGCCCTACTTCATCCATTTCCGCCACTACTGTTCTCTAATCTGGCCCTTGTTTGCATTCTGTGTTCACTGTTCCTGTTCTCGGGCAGCTTGATGAATACAACGTTTCTGTCAGATTGCTGTGAGCAAGTAACGCTTTTGGAAGAGCAAAGAGGCACAGATCCTTTCCTAAATGCAATCAATCCCCCTCATTTCATATTGTCATGCGCCATGCAAGATGACTATCTGGACCCTATTCTCAGCTTCGTGAGAAGTTCCCTCAGCTTTTGTCAGAACATTGTTTCTGATGCACAAGCAATCGTCGATGACACAAGTAAGACTCCAGCTGAGAGACTGGATGCTCAAACTATAGTGGATCAGGCAACAATCACCCTTCAGGCGCTCTTGGATATGGTGGATCAGGTTGAGGAGTTTGCAGACTGTCAACATTTCAAAGATCTTTATTTCTCTTTGAAAGATCTACTGTGTCAAGTCACACTTGAAGCAAGCGCTTCCAACATTTTCGGAAGCTTCATGATCACTGTTGGTTTAGTGGTGGGCATAGTTGGGGGAATCATTGGATTTGTGGTCTTGCGCATTCCCAAGAAGAAGCGAATCGCCAATCGAAGCATTGATCGAGGGGCGGTTGTTCCAAGTTTCGGTAGCAGTAGTCATGTCACCAATACAGAGAGCTCTCAGATAGTTTTACACGTCAATCCTTTAAGAAATGTGGATTATGACACCTTTGCAGACTGACTCGGATGACTCTAGTGAGTCTACGAAGGGCAACCAAGAATATTGCCATGTCATGCATTGCTGTAAAAGAGAATAGACAGCTAAGTGATTTACATCTAGAAATAACAATAGGCACGGGACTCCCGGAATTCACAACGAGGGAGTCAGGGTTTTAATGGTTGAAAAGAGGTCTTCAAAACCATGGAGCTTCTCCTTCAATCCATTCACTTCCGTCTTTAACTGGATATTCTCCTCCCTACTGCTATCCAACAAAGCATTAAGAACCTTTTTTTCTTTTTCCTCGCCCCTTTGCAAGTTACGAAGCGCAGACAATTCTTCATCCTTGCCCTGAACCATACTGACGACATCCATTCTTCTCTCTTCCATTCGCTGCACTTTGTGTTCTGCCTCTCGCAAAT
>Ga0209665_1001907_pt1 | contig 11310 bp, 8 predicted proteins | sample SaaInlV_200m_DNA_2_FD_184675 | JGI IMG/M metagenome (GOLD analysis project Ga0209665, IMG submission 184675) | Marine microbial communities from expanding oxygen minimum zones in the Saanich Inlet - Saanich Inlet SI074_LV_135m_DNA (SPAdes) (version 2) | ecosystem: Environmental > Aquatic > Marine... | reverse complement strand
GTGGGGCCCCGGCGACATCGCCGTTGCCCACCGCCCCGACGAGTACGTCGAGGTCACCGACCTGGAGGCCTGCCTGGAGGTCCTGGAACGCCTCGGAGCGCTCCTTGCTGAGATTTGATCTGCTGTTGCTAGCCATTCAGGTGCATTGCTAAACGCACAACCTGAGGAACAAGATTGTGCGTAATGCCTATCGAATCGATGTGGTGTGTCCAACTAGGTTGCACCCGAAGCTCGGTCGGAGGGAGCAACGTATGACACGAATTCTGTGGATCAACCCGGTGGGAATCAGCGCCTACGACGCACCGATCGGTGGTGCCCTCCGTGAGGAAGGGGCAGCAGACACGCTGATCGATGTCTGCTCACTACCGGGACCCGGCCCGGAGCACCTGGAGTGGAATGCTCTGGAAGCCGTGGTCGCTGGACCGACGATGGGTGTGATCAGATGGGCGGCCGAGCAGCAGAACTACGACGGTGCGGTTATCGGATGCTTTTACGACCCATTCCTCAGGGGAGCTCGTGAGGCTTCAGGGAACATGGTCGTCACCGCACCGGCAGAGGCGTGCATGCACATCGCGAACACCATCGGCGAGCGGGTGTCCATCCTTGTTGGGCGTCGCAAGTGGATTCCTGAGATGCACGAGAACGTCGTCAAGTACGGCTTCGGTGAGCGGCTGGCATCGTTCAGGGTCCTTGAGATGAGCGTGGACGAGTTTCAGGTGGATCCTGCATGCACCGAGGATCGCATTATGGAAGAGGCCCGGCGGGCAGTCGACGAAGACGGTGCTGACTGCGTAGTCCTTGGTTGCACGATCGAGTTCGGCTTCTACCGGAAGGTGCAGGAAGAGATCGGAGTCCCCGTCGTTGATGCAATCACGGCGCCGCTTCGCTACGTCGAGTTTCTGGCGTCGATCCGAGATGACCACGGATGGGGCACCAGTAGGGCGGTGGGATATGACGCGGTTCCTCAGCGTGAACTGGATTGGATTCCCATCGTCGAACCCGTTCTGGACCTGGACCCCCGCGGCTGACACCACGAGCAGGGACCGGGACAGGCTGCAATGCGATTGACCATGAATACGAGCAGGGATACGAAATGGATCAACTGAATCTTGATGACATCGAGGCACTGGCACTTGGAGCCACCCTCCTCGGCACCGGTGGTGGAGGTGACCCCTACATAGCCAAGTTGATGATGCAGCAGGCAATCGAGGAGTTCGGACCAGTACCCGTCGTCGAAGCGGCGGACCTTCCACCCGATTCGCTGATCCTGACAACGGCGATCATTGGCGCACCAACCGTGATTCTGGAGAAGATTCCGGCAGGCACCGAGTTCGTCGCGAGCGTCAGGTCTCTGGCGGCGTACCTCGGAAAGGAGCCGGCAGCAATAATGTCCATCGAGGTAGGTGGGCTCAATACGCTCCTGCCCATTGCCACCGCTGCAGAAATGGGACTGCCGATAGTCAACTCCGACGGGATGAGGCGTGCATATCCCCAGATTGAGATGACCGTCTTCACCCTTGCCGGGCTTCCGGCCGGGCCACTGTCGATCGCCGACGAAAAGGGCAATCAGTGTGTATTTGAGACGACGACGAACCAGATAGCGGAGACGCTTGCCCGGACTGCGGTGATTCAGCTGGGCCTTGCCAACGCGATCAGCTGTTATCCCATGACAGCGGCGCAGGTGGCCGAGCATGGAATCCAGGGATCGATGACCTACTGCACGAGGCTCGGGCACCTGCTCCAGGACGTAAAAGCCGGACGGGACGGTGCGTGGCAGACGTTCCTCGACGAATCTGGATCCGTTGAGTTCTTCACCGGAAAGGTCATAGACCTTGACCGGCGAACCACTGAGGGCTTCGCACGGTCCACGGTGATCCTGGAACACCTTGACGGGGGCAACAGAACTATGCGCATTGAGGTCCAGAACGAGAACCTCATTGCGTTTGAGGACGGCGAGGCGATCATTACCACGCCCAACCTGATCTGCATGCTCGACTCCGAGACCTATGACCCGATCACCACAGAATCGATCGCCTACGGGAACCGTTTGATCGTGATCGGGATGCCCTGTGCCCCGGAGTGGCACGTTGAGGGCATGTTGGACCTGGTGGGTCCCCGCGCGTTTGGATACGACCTCGACTTCGTGGAGCTGCCAGGATGAACCAGACCAGAGACCTTCGTGTCGGTGTAGACGTCGGCGGAACCAATACCGACGCGGTGCTCGTTGACAGTGCCGGAGCAGTTCTCGCCTCGGTGAAGGTGGCGACGACTCCCGACCCCATCGACGGGATCAGGGCGGCACTTGATGCAGTGCTCAAGGGTGCCGATCCGACTCGGATCTCCAAGGCGATGCTTGGGACCACCCACCCGGCAAATGCCATCATTCAGAGGATCGGTCTGGATCCCGTCGGTATTCTCCGTCTCGCCGCACCATCCTCACTGGGCGTCAGACCGGGTGCGGCCTGGCCAGAGGACATCCGCGCTGTCGTGCTTCGTAGTGCGGCGATCATCGAGGGCGGCCACGAGTACACCGGGCAACCGATCGCCCCTCTTGACGAGGAGGCGGCAAGGCGCTTTGCCGGGGACGTGCAGGCAAACGGGTGCGGGGCGGTGGCCGTATCGGCTGCATTTAGCCCTGCGGTTACCGATCACGAACTGCGAGCAGGCGAGATTCTGGCAGAGGAACTGGGTTCCGACTTTCCAGTGTCGCTGAGCCACCAGGTCGGTTCCCTCAGTCTTCTCGAACGCGAGAACGCCACGATCCTGAATGCTGCACTGTTGAGTGTTGCCAAGGGCGTTACCGACGGCTTCCAGGCTGCCCTCGCCGAGCGCAACCTGCAGGTCGATGCCTACATAACGCAGAATGACGGCACGTTGATGACAGCCGAGGAGGCCGCACGCTTCCCTGTGCTGACCCTTGGTTCCGGACCGACGAATTCCATGCGCGGAGCCTGCGCCCTCGCGCAGGTGTCTGACGCCCTGGTGGTCGACGTGGGCGGCACCTCAACTGATGTGGGCATTCTCGTGGACAGTTTCCCACGGGAATCCTCGGCAGCTGTTGAGGTTGGGGGCGTGCGGACCAACTTCAGGATGCCCGACCTGATTTCCATGGGACTGGGTGGTGGAACCGTCGTGCGTGGCACTGGTCCGGATGTCAACGTCGGTCCGGATTCCGTTGGATACGCGGTTGTAACCGAGGCCCTCTGCGTGGGCGGTAGGACGCTGACGCTGTCAGACATTTCGCTTGCCGGTGGGCGTCTTGACGGATTCGGCGACCCCAGCCTGGTCGCCGATGTTGACTCAGCCACGGTCGCCGCTGCGCTCGACTGGGTTGATAGCCAGCTCGCGGTGATGGCAGACAGGATGAAGTCTGCGAGGGCTGACATTCCCCTCCTGGCGGTGGGTGGTGGTGCCCACCTCATTCCCGATGAGATCCCAGGCGTGTCGGAGATCCACCGGCCCGAGAACTACCAGGTTGCCAACGCCTACGGGGCCGCGATTGCCGAGGCATCAGGCGCCGTCGACAAGGTCTACAGCTACGACGCCTCGAGCCGGGAGGAGTGCCTTGACGAGGCGCGTGAACTGGCCTCCAACGTGGCGATTCGCGCAGGAGCCGACCCGGAACAGGTGCGCATCACGAGCGTCACCGAGATCCCGATGACCTATGTACCAGGTGGAGGTTGTCGCGTGATGGTTAAGGCGGCAGGCCCACTGGCCTGACTGAGGCCATAGGGTCATACGTATGAGCCAGGCGACAGGTGCAGCCCCGCTGGTCGCAGATGCGCATAACGACCTGCTGATGGCCTGTCTTCATCGCCGCGAGCGCGGAGTGCTCGACCCGTTCGGCGACGACTGGTTGCCCGGGCTGCGTGAAGGTGGTGTCATCTTCCAGGTTCTGCCGATTTTCACCGAGGAGCAGTTCGTCGGTGAAGGAGCCCTCAGGCGGAGCCTCGAAATGATCGACGTGGCGAGGGATATCGCTAGCATGCATTCGGCTGAGGTCGGACTTGTCGAGGATGCGGGTGACATCGACTCGGTCATCGACAGCGGGCGCATCGCCCTGCTCGTAGCCCTTGAGGGAGCGGAGCCAATCGGATCCTCTCCGTCCATGTTCGAGACCATGTGGCGCCTCGGGGTGCGCATGGCCTCACTCACATGGAACCGCCGCACCATGATGGCCGACGGTGTCGGCGAGAGCGACACGGGGGGCGGCCTCACGTCGCTGGGTATCGATTCCATCGCAGAGATGGAACGGCTCGGAATGATCCTCGACGTGAGCCACCTGTCGGCAGCCGGACTGGCAAGTGTCGACCGGGTTGTCAAAAGGCCCTACGTAGCCACCCACTCATCGTGTCGACTGCTGTGTGACCATCCCAGGAACCTCTCCGACGACCAGATATCCATGACAGCCCAATCGGGAGGGTTCATCGGAATAAATTCCTTCGGGCCGTTTATCGACACCGTTGCACCGACCATTGAGCGGTATGTGGACCATGTGGAGCACGCGATGGAACTGGCGGGGTCGGAGAAGGTCTGTATCGGAGCGGATTTCATTGAGGACCTCGTGAGGTTCGTCGATCCCATCCTCGGCAAGGTCCTGGTACGGCCCGAGGACCTCGCTCCGACCGTGGGTCTGTCAAGGCCTTCGCACTATCCGAACCTGACCACTGCCCTGGTTGAGCGCCTCGGTCCGGAACAGGCTGAGAGGGTCTCCAGCAGGAACATGCTGGATTTCTTCCGTCGCGCACTCCCAGATGGCGGGTAGTCCACGTGATCAGGTCGGCGGGAGTCAAATAGTCCTGTTCGTCGTTGAGGGCTAGGTTCGTTCAGTGGCCGTAACGCGACGCGCAACCGTGCGCCACCTGCTCACCTCACCGCATCTGCGGGCGGGCTCGCTGCTGGGTGGCGAAGCCGGTCTGGATGCTCCGATCGGAGACGTGATAGTCCGTGCGCGTGTTGAGCCGGAGGTCCCACCGGCCGAGGGCTCTGTCGTTGTCCTGGATGCCGAGGGCCTTGGTGATCACCTGTACCAGGTGGATCAGGCAATTCGGGTTATCAGCGACTCTGGCGCGGTGGCCCTGTTGATCGTGAACCAGACGAGCAATGCGGGCCCGAGTGCAAGACGCCTCGCAAACCGCTTCGAGGTCCCGGTCTTTGAGATCGACTCCGGTGACGTGATGGCGCTGGCCCAGAGCCTGCGGTCCGAGCTTCTCTTTCCTGACATCGAACACGCCGCGGCGGTCGACCATGCCCTTGATTCGTTCGACCGACGCCTTGTGCTCACGCCTGAAGGAGTGGTCGGTGTCATCTCCGATCTCATGAACATGGCCTGTTGCCTGATCGCTGCGGATCGGGTCGTCGTTGCCGGGTCGGGTATTGAGGTTGGAGAACGGAGGCTCGCCGACTCGAACTGGCACTACGTTGACCACAGCCTTGAGAATGCTCTCCACAGTGTGCCGATAGCCATTGTTCCCGGCGAGGAGCCCGCCTACTGGCTGATTGCTGAGTCTGGGGGTTCCGACAGTGCACAGCGAACCCTGGCGTCTCTCATGCGCCTGGGTGCCTGGTACCTGGCGACGATCCTCGCATCTGCCAGGGTCAACGCCGAAAGGGACGCTCGCCGTCGAATCGCTCTGCTAAATGAGATCCTGGACACAACCGACGTGTCCGAAGCTGGGATAGTCAATCAGGTCACAGCTCTCGGCTGGACGACAGCCGGATGGAACACCGGCCTCAACATCCAGCTCCGCGGCTCAGTTGACTCCGGCCGCGTGCTCAATTTTCACGCGGAGATGCGACAGCGGCTGAGGGACGCCGGGATCGACGGACCGCTGATCGAGCGGACAGATGGGTGGAGTGGTTGGGTCTCAGACCCTCAGGAGCCGCCGGTAGATAGTTACCCGACGATCGTGAGAGGCATCGCCGGTGCGTTGGAGGGGTTTGTGGGCAGCCACAGCGATCTCACGGCCCATGCCGGAGTTGGCCGCCCCCACACGGAACTGGTCGGCCTGCGCCGTTCCCTGAGCGAGGCCCGTGAAGCGTCGATGATTTCCCATGCGCGCGACCGTGAGGCAAGTGGAGCGGCCCACATCGACCAGATTGGCGTCCAACGGATTCTGATGGGTTGGTTCGCCTCTGAGGACTTTGCGAGCTTCGCACACACGGTCCTCGAGCCGTTGATTGCCGTAGATCCAGATGGTCAGTTGCTCAGGACCCTCGAGGTCTACCTGGATGCCAACTGCTCGGCCACGGCGGCTTCGATCGACTTGGGTGTTCACAGAAACACCGTGGCCAACAGGGTTGAACGTGTCTGTCTGGTGCTCGGAGTGCGTCTTGAGGATCCCGAGACAAGACTGTCACTCCAGTTGGCATGTCGGATGTTGCATCTGGACAGGTAGAACAGACCCTGCCTGTGCATAGTGCCCTTCTCCTAGTGGCTACTTGTGCGTACAGGCTATATCTGACATTTGGGCAGGCCGTTACCATCCGACTGCTGAAGGGTCGCGTGCGGTCGTCGGAGACGTTGTCTGTCGGATGTGCGCCGGCTCCTCAGGAGGTTCTGGCGACCAGTCGCAAGAACCGGCACTAATCGAACCAGACCTGAGAGGGGTAACAGATGGCCCGAGAGAGCGACACCGAGAACAAGAGGGGTTGGCGGTTTGGCCTGCTGGCCCTGGTCACGGCCGTGGCACTGGTTGCCTCGGCCTGTGGGAGCGACGAGCAAGCAGCGCCTGCGGCAACGACCGCTGCGCCTGCGGCAACGACCGCTGCGCCAGCAACAACAGCTGCTGTCCCCGCGGCAACGACCACCGCCCCCGCACCCGAATCTTTCAACGTCGCCTACCTGTCGGCAAGCTCGGCCAACACGTGGCTGTTGGCCTCGCGGGAGCAGATGGACGCTGTTGCTGCCGGTGCCAACGTCACCATCACCGAGTTCGATGCACAGTTCAATCCAGGACTTCAGACCACCCAGATCCAGGATGCGGTCGCCAGCGGCCAGTACGATGGGCTCATCGTCGTCGCCTTGATCGGTCCGGGCCTGGCTCCCGACATCGAGGCGGCGCTGGATGCCGGCCTTGAGGTCGTGGTTCTCAACCAGGTTGTCGGTACCGACCTGACAACGGCTGATCCACAGGTCGATGGACTTGCAGCCTCGGTCATGGCTCCACCGCAGCGGAGTGGTGAGCGAATGGGCGAACTTGCCGTTCAGGCATGTGAGGGTAATGACTCCTGTGACGTCGTGTTCATCTACGGGATCCGGGGCATCCCACTTGACGACGCCCTCAGGTCCGGCTTCGACTCGGCAATTGCAGACCACGCCAACATCTCTGTAGTTGCAGAGGGCGAGGGCCAGTACCTCGGCCCAGAGGGTGGCATGAACGCCATCCAGGACATCATGCAGACGACCCCAGACTTCGACGTCGTGGTGGGTGCAGACCAGTCCATCGAGGGAATCGAGATCGTGCTCAGGGAAGAGGGCATGCTTGACGATGTCAAGTTGATCGGCCTGGGCGGTTCGGCAGCGGCGATCCAGGGGATCTCCAACGGAAGTTGGTTCGGTGGCGTCTACGGCGCCCCGGGTGACGAGGGTCGCTACGCTATGGAGGCCATGGTTGCGGCGCTCAGAGACGGCACCGTGACCGGTGGCGTCGACCCGGCCCAGAGCCTCCCCGACGAGGGCCTTGTTACCGCCGCCAACGTGGGCCAGTTCGAGGCACAGTGGGGTGAGGCCCCGCCTCCGCCGGTTGCTGCCCCCGAGTCATATAACGTTGCATACCTGTCGGCGAGTTCGGCCAACACATGGCTGCTGGCATCCCGTGAGGAAATGGATGCTGTTGCGTCGGGTGCGAACGTCACCATCACGGAGTTCGACGCACAGTTCAACCCCGAACTTCAGACCACCCAGATTCAGGATGCGATCGCCAGCGGCCAGTACGATGGGCTCATCGTCGTCGCATTGATCGGTCCGGGTCTGGCACCCGACATCGAGGCGGCGCTGGATGCCGGCCTTGAGGTCGTGGTTCTCAACCAGGTTGTCGGAACCGACCTGACAACGGCTGATCCACAGGTCGATGGACTTGCAGCCTCGGTCATGGCGCCACCGCAGCGGAGTGGTGAGCGAATGGGCGCACTGACCGTGCAGGCCTGTGAAGCGGTCGATCCCTGCAGGGTCGTGTTCATCTACGGGATCAGGGGCATCCCACTTGACGACGCCCTCAGGTCCGGGTTCGACACGGCTATTGCAGATCATGCAAACATCTCAGTCGTAGCCGAGGGCGAAGGTATGTACCTCGGACCACAGGGAGGCATGAATGCCATTCAGGACATCATGCAGGCGACACCGGAGTTCGACGTTGTGGTCGGAGCGGACCAGTCGATCCAGGGAATCGAGATCGTGCTCGGAGAAGAAGGCATGCTGGATTCTGTGAAGTTGATCGGTCTGGGAGGCTCGGCAGCTGCCATTGAGGGCATTTCCAGTGGCACGTGGTTCGGCGGCGTCTACGGCGCCCCGGGCGATGAGGGCCGTTACGCCATGGAGGCCATGGTCGCGGCGCTCAGGAACGGAACCATGACCGGTGGCGTAGACCCGGCCCAGAGCCTGCCCGACGAGGGCCTTGTTACCGCCGCCAACGTGAGCCAGTTTGAGGCTCAGTGGGAAGGCTGATCTAGTTGCCGACGATCGCCCTCGACGACCATGTACTGCTTAAGGGCATAACAAAGCAGTTCGGGTCCACGAGGGCGATCGATTCGGCAGACTTAACTATCAGGCGCGGCGAAGTACATGCGCTGATAGGTGAGAATGGAGCGGGAAAGTCGACCCTCGGCAAGATACTGGCCGGTGTACATGAACCCGATGAGGGTTCGTTGACGATCGCGGGCGAGACCGTGAGGTTCCGCTCGCCCCGTCAGGCTCTGGATCGGCGGGTCACAATGGTCGCTCAGGAACTGGCGCTGGTGCCGACGCTGACCGCCCTGGAGAACGTCTATCTCGGGATCGAGTCATCGAAGGGCCCGGTGGTGGACGACCGTGATCACAGGCGCAGGTACCAACGGCTCGTCGAGGAGTCTGGGATTGCTGTAGACCCCAGCAGTCGCGTTGGCTCTCTGTCGGTTGCTGACCAGCAGAAGGTTGAGATTCTCCGTGCCCTGGCAAGGAATGCTGAGCTGATTGTGATGGATGAGCCAACGGCCCGACTTACGGCAGGTGAGGTCTCCAACCTCCTGCAGATCATCAGGGATCTGAGTGCTGCTGGAACCACAGTCGTATTTGTCTCCCACTTTCTGGAGCAGGTTCTGGAAATTGCAGATCGCATCACGATTATGAGGGATGGTCGGATCGTGCGGACTTCAGAGGCCAGTACCGAGTCGACCGGGTCGCTCGTGGAGGCAATGATCGGCCGCACATTGGAGGCCAACTTCCCACCGAAGCAGCCGCCGGCACCAACCGTCGAGACTGTGTTGAAGGTCACGGGCCTCGGAAGGGCCGGATCGTTTGAAGACATAGATCTTGAGGTGAAGGCCGGTGAGGTGGTCGCGCTTGCTGGCCTGGTGGGATCCGGAAGGACCGAGGTGGTTCGCTCTGTGTTCGGAGTTGACCCGGTTGATTCCGGGAGCATTGAGATGCTTGGCTCCATTCTCGAGTCAGGTACTCCGCGAAAAGCGATCGACAGAGGCATGGGGATGATCCCTGAGTCCCGCAGTGATCAGGGCCTGATGCTCCGTAGGCCGGTTCGTGAGAATGTGTCCCTGCCGAGGCTCGGCCTGTTCTCTCGCCTGGGCATGGTTCTTAAACGAGGCGAACAGGAGAGCGTTGGAGTAGCGACGACTGAGGTGGATCTGCGGGCGGCATCCCTTGAGATTCCCGTTGAGAGCCTGTCAGGTGGCAATCAGCAGAAGACGATGTTCGCGAGATGGCTGATAGAGCGGCCAAAGCTTCTGATTGCCGATGAGCCGACCCGGGGCGTTGACGTGGGTGCCAAGCGGGCTATCTACGAACTGTTGGCCGGGCTGGCTGCGGATGGTATGGCTGTGCTTCTGGTGTCCTCTGAGATCGAGGAAGTGTTGGGCCTCGCCCACAGGGTTCTGGTGATGCGGGGAGGTCGAATCGTGTGCGAAATCGATGGGATCGAGGCGACTGAGGCCGAAGTTCTTGAAGCTGCGTTTGGTACTTCTGCTGAGGAGGCGGTCGGTGTCTGAGGTCCATGTGGATGAGAAGATCGGAACGGGTGGCCTGATTGCACAATTTCGCTCCCACCTGAAGGGCTACGGGATCATCTGGATCACCCTTGCGCTCTTCCTCCTGTTGACTGTCACGACAGGACCGTTCTTCAGCGAGGCGAACCTGCGAAACATCCTCGACCAGCAGGCAACACTGCTGATTGCTGCATCGCTTGCCACCGTGGCGATGATCGCAGGCGGGTTCGACCTGTCGATCTCTGCCGTGTTTGTTGCGGCACCGCTACTTGCCTTACAGGTGGAGAACGCCACCGGGTCGATTCTGTTGGCGGTGGTAGTTGGTGTCCTTGCCGGGCTGTCCGTTGGGGTTTTGAACGGAGTCGTCGTAGCGGTACTGAAGGTCAACTCGTTTATCGGGACTCTGGCAACTTCCTTCATGGTGTTCGGTGCCGGGTATCTCATAAGTAACCGTCGAATCCTGCAGCCAGAGTCCGAGAATTTCAGGAACATTGCCCGTAGCAGGTGGCTTTCGCTTACGACAGCTACCTGGATTGCATTTGGCGTGGTTCTTGCAACCTGGTTCCTCTTGTCGCGGACCCGTTTTGGACGTCACGTGTATGCCACCGGTGGGAATCCCGAGGCTGCACGTCTGGCAGGTGTCCGGGTGACGGGTGTAACGATCGCCGTGTTCGCACTGACCGGAGCGGCCGCTGGCCTTGCCGGCGTCGTCTCGGCGTCGCGGTCGCTGAGTGCGATGCCGTCCGATGACTTCAGCTTCCTGTTTGGAGTGCTCTCCGCGGTAGTCGTGGGAGGCACATCAATCGCCGGTGGCGAGGGCGGGGTCTGGCGGACGGTCTTCGGGGCGTTCTTCATTGCATTCATGATCAACGGCTTCAACCTTCACCAGGTGGACCCGATCTGGCAGCGTGTGATCCAGGGTGCTGTGATTCTGGCGGCCGTGAGCATCGACGCCTGGGCTCGACGACGCCCGGCAGGCTGAGCAGTCGGGCTGGTCAAGTCGGCGGGCAAGCACTCGCCTCGGAGTAGACATACTCACGGAATAGTTATAGTCTCTCACTTCACCTGCACGGTGGCCTTTTGCCGTGCGCCAGTGACCATCTTCAGGAGAAGCCA
>Ga0209665_1001901_pt1 | contig 11322 bp, 8 predicted proteins | sample SaaInlV_200m_DNA_2_FD_184675 | JGI IMG/M metagenome (GOLD analysis project Ga0209665, IMG submission 184675) | Marine microbial communities from expanding oxygen minimum zones in the Saanich Inlet - Saanich Inlet SI074_LV_135m_DNA (SPAdes) (version 2) | ecosystem: Environmental > Aquatic > Marine... | reverse complement strand
TCTATTGAGACAATCCTAAAAAATTACCAAGTCTCAATTATATTAAAACTTCAAAGTCCAATTAGAAGAAGATCTGTATTTCACGTTATGTAGTATAGATCACTAGAATGCACCAGAACCAACATGACAGTATCGCCAGTAATGACGGTGAGGTGTAATTTTCTTGATTTTATGTAATTTTTTTACAATAAAAACATGAATCATTCTCACGAAGTAGCACTTGTGGCCATAATACTTACATCAGTTACAGCCATGATAATATCACATCTGAATGAGGAGTTTTCAGAGTCCATAGATAGTGTAATTCATAGCACAAACAGCACTGTAAACCAGATTGGTGAAAAGATAGATGTAATTGAAATTCAACAAAATGGAGACACGTTGATAATATACGCCATAAATTATGGAGATGATGAAATTATAAAAAATAGTATAATTCCAACAGAATGTATTGCTCGAGAACAAATCAAACCAAAAGATCCGTACATCATCACATGTCCATCAGATACAAACAAGGTATCTCTTGTGACTGAAAATTTCAACGTGTTTGTAATGTATGATGGGGCATAGCTACCAGACAGTCTCATCATCAGTTTCAGTATTTTTACAAGGCATATCTTTGAGAGAATCTGGTGCACAAATGGATTTCTGTAATGTACTAACATCTATGTTATGATCCTCACAATATTGCATCAGCATTTGAATATCTTTTCCGATAACCTTGATTTTTTTACGTAAGCGATACTTGATTTCTTTTTGGTCTTTACCATTAAAAGAATTTGGTGTAAGTAAAAATCTTTTTTCTTTTTTACTCAGAACTGAACCCATTATTCCCTATTAATTCCATATTGGAATAATCCTCGTGCATTAGACATTGCAGGATTCTCAGGTATTGTAAATTTCCCAACTCTTGCTTTTTTAAGCGCATTCTCCATTCCATGAAAAAGTATTCCTCCACCAGAAATAACCAGTTTATCCTCATTAAATCCCATCATCATCTGCCGATACTTGTTTGCAATGTATGATGCAGTGTCAGATACTGCAATCTTTAGTATTTTTTCATCAATATTATCTAAAAAATTATTTCGAGTATATCCTGCATCACTGCAATCCAAATTTTTTGTAATGTTCATAATTCCAGCGTTTAATGACTGTCCTGAAATGATTCTATGATTTTTGCATATCATCATTTCCACGGTTCCATGTCCGATGTTTATTACAGAGCCTGTTCCACCATACTCATAGAGTGTCCCATATGCCTGGGGAAGTACTGTGCATTTTTTAGCACCCATATTGTTGAAAAATTTTAAAATCTTTTCTTTTAGGTGCTTTGAGGAGAATGGAATTCCCGAGACAATATGTATCTCAGATATCGGGGTATTTTTTTGAACAGTATTTAGAGATTTTAATACAAACTCACCATACCCGTGAGAATCCAAAATATCTCCCGATATGGAGGGTTTTATCGTATTAACACCGGGATCATCTGCAATGTTTACAGCATCATATCCTACAAGGTTTTTGCTTTTTTTGCCATCCCATTGAGAGTCGTTGTTTTTTACAAACAAAGACGGGAATGAAATGGATAGTCCATCAGAGAAGCATTTCACAAATCCATTTCCAATATCAAGACCTACACTTGCCATTAGTTCATCATATCAAAAAGAAATAAAAACGGATTTGAATCGATTTCCACTTTGTGTCAAATACCCAGTATACATTGTTATCAATATCTTGACATTTAGCATGCAAGTATTGTAATGTGTCTGACTAGCAGACATTTTTTTCTTTTTATGTTTTATTCATTAAAAATCATATGAGATCAGTAATTTTATTTTTATTTTCAATACTTTTTGTGTTCACATCCTTTGATGCATATTCCCAGACATCTCAAGATACAAGTTCAAAAGATATCGAGGATACGATACATATTCCAGATACAATGTTTGTCGGGAATCAATATTATGGTATAATTCACAATACATTAAATGATGAAAGAATTGCACTTGTAGCATCAAGTGATGAAACAATAATTTCAACTGATTCAAATATTTTTATTTCAGATGTTGGAAATAATCTGTTTAAAATATCTGCAAACAGGGCAGGCATTGCAAACATCAACATCAACATGGATGGCCAAATTACTAGTCACAAAATCACGGTACATCAAAACAGCGAAAACATGCCGTATCTAAAAATGATATTTCCAACAAACCAAACAAGTGTTGAGAAAATACAAGGAATGATATATTTGATGAATGGTGATTCTACAGTAATTTCAAAACAAGATGTCAAGGTGGACCTTTTCTCTGATCCAGATAAAATAGATGCTCCCAGACAAGTTACCATACTTAACGGCACAACATCTGCGATGTTTGATGTGTATGTGTATCAAGATGGACATATTCAGGCAATAGCAGAAAATATGTTGCCAGATATTTTTGAGATTTCATTAAAGAAAAGAAACATCAGTGTGGTTATAGAGGCAGCACCAACAATAATGCATCCTTTTTCATCAGGATACATTTCAGTTGCATTATATGAAAATGGAATGCCTTTTGTAGGATCAGAATCAATACCTTTGACAATTAACACGTCAAATCCAAAATCAGTGTCGATGTATGTGGGACAGTACAATGACAAGCCTTTTGAGGGTGTATTGGTAGGGGGAGTTGGAATTTTTCGAACATACTCTCACTTAATCGGGACATCAACTATGACTGTGTCAGTAGACGGAATAGGAAGTAAGTCCATAACATTATTTTCAGGCGCTGCAGATACTGGAATTCATAATGTAAATTATAATGGAACTGCATCATTAACTGATGAAGAAAAACAAGGGATATTCCAATCCTCAGACATTAGTCCAAACTTTCTTTTCTCAAAGGTAATACCATCAATTACTGCAAATAATGCATGGCTCGTATCAGGAATGTATTTTCTTGAAAAACAGACTATCATGGATGTCACTGCAAATTCTACGATAAACATCTCAGAGGACACAACAGAAACATTCTATCCAGTACTTGTTGATGATAGGGAAATAAAAATTACAAGTGATGGTGCAATACATGATGCAACCGTACAATTTGAGACATTAAATACAAAAACACATGTAAATATCTTTGAAATATCTGGAAACGACAATTCAGAATATACAGCAAGTATTACTGCCCCTGGAATTCAAAACATTGGAACATCTACTTTTACTGTAAAGTCACCAAGCAGTTCTGAATATAAGATACAAGTCACGCCATTCCCAGTTGTACAAGGATATGTGCAAGATATTGCAATGATATCGCTTCATGATAACAATGGAGTCATGATTGACCCAAGAGAAGGATTTGATGTGCAAAGAAAAATAATGGTAGATATGGATGAAAAGCGTCAGGGAGAGTATTCATTTGAAAATTCACCAGTCATAATATTACGTGAAGATGTTACAAATTTTTCACATAATCTAAATGTGTATGAATCAGGTAAATTACATGACAGTAAAACCATTACAACTGCTCTTCAAAACAATGCAAATACAGCCAAGATATTTTTACCAACTGTTGTTTATGCCTTTGAAGAGTTTCCAGCATATGCACATTTAAGAAATTCAAATGAGATTCCAACAAGAGAGACTGTTCTGGAAACGTATGGTGGATGTGAAGAAACAGACAACCATCTGTTTGTGTGCAATTCCAAAGGAAGTATCGGGTTGAATCACAAATATGGTATTCCATTACAAAGCATAGATCCGCTATTTCGCGAGCTTGAGGATGTACCTGTAGACATACCATCAACTATGAGTACTGGGAAAACGTATTCTGTAAAAATTCAAGGTGACTATGATGAGATAAAAATAGATGGTAATATCAGTCACAAACTCATCGGAGATACAATTATTTTTAATCCAAAAAGTATAGGGACATTTGAAATAAACATAATCTTGGAAAAGGCAGGATATACATCCAAAATTATCTCATCTATCATATCGGTGACAGATAATTTCTCAATACGTATCAGCGCATATGATAACCAAGGGTATCCAATACCTGCCAAATACAAATTTTCAACAATAGAGAATTCATTTACTACTCATCAAACTCATAATCTTGAGAGATTTCAGACAGGGGTGATGTTTGAGGAGCAGTTTGCAGATGCAGAGGGAAATCAGTTGGATCTTGTGGGGATTAATGTGGATGGAGAAAAACATTCAGCAAACACTGTTACAATCAATCCTGAAACAAACACAACATATGTTGTAAATGCAACATATGCCAAAATATTCAGTCTTACAATAAATGACAAGTACGGTCAAGGGCAATCTAAAGAATATGAGATAGGGACCAGTGTTAGCCTGGTGCAACTTCCAGACCAGCCGCTTGCATTGTTTTTCATACAAGATATCTTTGAAGGGTATGACAACAATGCAAATTTTGTGGTAATGGATAGGGATGTGGAGGTAACTGCAGTTTATAGAGAAGACATTACAGGTTTGCTTGTAAGTATAGTTGCAGTAATATTTGTACTAGTGTTTGCATTGTGGAAAAACGACAGTGAGAAAATCATGAATATAATCCAGACAATTGATGAGTTTTTCAAAAGTATTAAAAAATCATACAAACATAAAAAATCTAAAAACACCACCACACAAAAAAATACAGAGAACACAGGTGAGAAAAATCTCAAAAAAAGCATCTTTGAGAAACTAAAGAGAAAATGAATTCCTTAATCGTGGGAATATTAGTCGTTTTTTGTATGATTTATCTAACTGAAAATACTGCAGATGCAACCCATCAAAGTTTAGGAAAACCGTGCAGTATCAGAATCGATGTAGAACTATTCCCAATTTCATATGGTGGGCAATTCCGAAACAATCCAAATGGCTCATTATATCCAGGTGATGCAACTCATTTTATTTTCAAATTCAAGGGTTCTGATACATGTCAAGGGTTTCAGGCAGATCCCATAAAATCAAATGGTGCAATAGATGTACTATCCCACTATATTATGATGGGTCCATCAAAAAATTATGATGAAAATATTCATCCTCATGATGATTTAGAGATGATTCCAAAATATCTCAAGACAACCCATTACTATGAAAAAACAGTTACAGAGGTAATCCAACATGGCTCAAAAGGCGGGGGTAACAATTGGTATGAGGAGATTTTCACTTTGTCTGAACAACCAATTTTATCCATACGAGAGGACAAAGAACCTACAAAGTCTCAATTAAAAAAAATTAATAAATCAGGAACACATTATCTGCGAGATGATATTATAATCAAAGAAACATTTGATTGGGGATTTGCAAAAATTGGCACCAATCATTCACATGGAGCAAAAGACCATGTTCTTGAAGACTATGATTCCATTACATCTTTTGAGAATTCTGTCAAACATTCTTGCTCAAATTTATCAAAAAATCAAGGATGTATTTTTGGTCACTTGGAGATTGACACAAAAATCACTAAAGAAAAATGTCTTTTTGATGAACTAGAAAAATTATCCATATCACATAATCTAGATGTGGATGTATGCGTTGATGTCCGTGACGAATTGTCTTTGAGTGTACAAGGTAAAAAAATTCAATGCAGTAATAATGAATGCAAGTCAATCAAAGTATCCAAAACTAGTAATCTGATTTCATCTATTGCCAGCCCTGAATTTGACTTTGTTTTTGAGTATCCTCCAATGCTTGATGTAGACAGATACTTTGCAAAAAATAATGATGGGACATATTATATCCATGATCCAGCGGCAATAAAACACATCCCAGAATTACCATTTCGAGAGTTTAGAAATGGAACATTATATTTTGAGACAGTTATTGGTATCACAGAATTAGAAAAGATGCAAAGACATGACTGCAATGATGGGACATGCAGTATTATGATAGATGGTCCTGCAATGAGTTTATCCACACATGATGCAAAAAATGGAGACGGAATATCCCTATACAATGCAACATCCGAGGATCTCTTTGGATTTCACACTATTCATTATGATGTCACATTAAAGAACATCAATCGTCAGATATACCACACAAATAACAATGCAGAATTACAAATAGTTCCATACAATCCTATGTATGGTCCATTGCAGCACTATCTTAATTTTGAAATGACTGGAGATACACGAGAATACTCACTTGCACTAAACTATCTTGGCTCAGTTGGAAATGATACCGATTCTGATGATACCCTATACCCTGATAGACGCTCAAAGATTAATGCAATTCATCACGTATCATTTGGGCAGAGAATCAAGATTCCAGAGGATCTTAATTTCAATTTTAGCAGAATAGATCTTGGAATCTCTGAAACAAATCATTATGGAAATACTACCTTATCCATGCATGGGGGAGATGATATTACAGAAATGTCCCCACCACAATCAGTTATTGATACAATTACAGCGCAATGGAATGCACATATAGATTTGTTTGGAGATAGAAAATTCACATCCCTTACAAATGATACAGGTATGTTTTACGGTGAAGGGTATGGACGGATATCATCTAGTCTGAGTCCTGATGTTGATGATATTGTAAATTCTAACTCGTTTGTAAATTTCACATCATATGATACTGCCATGTCATCAAATTTTGCAGGAAAAGATAGAACATTCCTGTTTCATGATGCATATACACATACCTCAAAGAACATATCTGCACCAATCAATGTCACATCAGTCAAAAGTGATGGTTCTATAAATTATGATTCTCAAATCATTGTAAAACTTGTTCCAAATATGTTAAATCGAACAGAATTTGTATCAGAATACATCATAGGACATAATCATACAGGCAACATGAACATCACCATGATGCATGTCGCAGATTTGAGTGACATTTCAAATGAATCTACCAATTATGGGCAGGTAATTTTAAACGCAAATAGGACAAGTGTATATGTTAACGAATCACTATTACCATTGCTAAACTTTACAACACCAGATACGCTAAGTGGCACATCAGTTCAAATGATAGAACCATTCTTTCCAGACGGGTTTTTTCCAAAACTCACTAAAACCCAACACAGTACAATTACAAGCCTCATAGAACAAAACAGAGAATATTACCTTGCATCAGAGTATTACTGGCAAAATGCTCATGGCGTATATGATGTAGAGATAACTGCAAATGGCATAACAAATACAATACCGCTAGGAATCTTTACGTTTTCTGCACCACTAGAATATATGATAAACCAAGATCAGGGAAACAAACTACGAGTGCAAGGAATTTTGGGAATAACAAACATACTGCCAGACAAGCATTTCGGAGATATATCAAAAGTAACAGTTGACGGGGAAGAATTAACATCTGATTGCTCCAATGGGTGCTTTGTGGTTCACCCAAAGGCAGGACTCCACACAATAGAGGCAGTCAACATATGGGGAGGAACTGCAACTGCGCAGATAAATTCAGAACCACCAAAACCAATAGAGAGACTTGGCATACTAGAACAGATAGAGCAGTTTGCAACAAACCCTTGGGTTGTAATGATCATGATTTTATTAGCAAGCATTGTCATAGCATCTAAAATATGGCGCATGTATGAGAAAGTCTGAAAAATTTCAACATCATTACAAATATCACCTTTTAAATAAATTCAATCATACATTACGTGAAGTATAAGGAACATCACATATGGAATCTCGTTGCAGATATCCAGTATGAGGAGGCAATAGAGTCATATGAGATAAACGGAATACCTGTGAAAATATTTCAAGGTAGGATGGAGATAGTAGAGCCGCATTTGGATGATGAGATGCGTGAGACATTTTCAATAGTAATGGATCATATGACTCGAACTGAGAAAAGAATTGGAGTTGATGGAATGACTGAGAATATTCTAATTGAGGCATTTAAAAACAGTGCTAAAGTAACTGAGAAAAACCAAGAGGTGCAAAATAATTTTGACACGTATCAATACTATCTTCTTCGAGACATGATGGGCTATGGGGTATTAGATATATTGTGGAGGGATACAAACATTGAGGATTTCTCAATTCAAGGAATAGACACTCCAGTATGTCTCATACACAGAAATCATCAGGAAATGAATTACATAAACACCAACATAAAATTTGATGACAGTGAAATTCTTGAGGATTACATAAGAAAAATATGCGATTCTGCAGGAAAGACTCCCACATATACAGAACCACACATAGAAGGCTCAACTATTGAAGGGCACAGAATCTCTGCAATCATGGGCAGTGACATATGTCCAAGAGGTGCAACAATATCTGTAAGAAAATTTCTACCAGGAATTACAATAACTAGACTTTTGGATGCTGGAATTATACCCTATGAACTTGCAGCGTTGATATGGATACTTTTTGAAGCAAATGGAACCGGAATGATTTTTGGAAATACGGGAAGCGGAAAAACAACCACAATGAATGCCATGATAAACATGATAAGTGAATCCTCAGTAATTGCGACAATTGAGGATAGTCCGGAGCTTCAAATAGTTCAAAAACAATGGATCTCACTTCTCACAAGAAAGAGTGCAGATTCTGTTGATGAACGAAATGATTTTGGGTATTCAAAGCTGATGAAAATATCGCTAAGACATAGACCAACTTGTATAATCATTGGAGAATCACGTGAAAAAGAGGTCAGGGCAGTGTTTCAGATATTTGCTACAGGACACACTTCAATGTCTACTTTTCACGCATCCTCTTCTGAAAAATTACTGCATAGATTGCAAGGTGATCCAATCAACATACACGAGGCTCAGTTTGATGACATGTGGTTTCTGATGCAGATAGGACGCTTGGTGCAAAATGGAAAAATTTTGAGAAGAGTAATGGCGTATTCTGAAATGCAGTTAGTAAAAGAGAATTCTAATGCACAGATAAAACCAGTTGACATTATAACGTATAATCCAATATCAAAAGAGTTTGAAGGGATAGACATTGATAATATTATTGCAAAAAGCCAAAAAATTCATGAGGCTGCGACATGGAATGGTATCAAGGATATAAAAAAAGAGATGGAGAATCGTATAGAATATCTTAAAAAATGTACATCTGAAAAAATATTTGATGGTGAAAAAATTATAGAAAAAATCTCAAAATACAAGAATCATATTCGATGATTATCAAAGAGTATGATTACAGGTATTTTTTTATCCATTGAGAGTTTTGAGATATCATCTACATTTAACACGTGAATGTTCATCTCTTTTGATGGATCCTCAATCAGATTTTGTATATCTCCAGGCTTTAGAGTTATTGACTTTTCTCCAAGCACTTCTGAGAGTTGGTAATCTCCTTTATCTACAAGAACCTCCACTCCCTTGGAGGTATAGTTAAAGTCCTTATCACAACCGGGACATTTGAACGGTGTCGAATGTGGCAGCTTGTGTCCTACAGCCTGACGTATCCTATTCTCCGGATAAAGCATGTACAGAAGTGTTGCTTTATCAGGCCAAGAAAAAGTATCCACAGAAAAACTAGTGCTGGTATCTCCAAGAATTTTAAGAATTTTTTTCTGCTCCTCAATGCTATGATCAAGTAATGTGCGTAGGAATTTTAGTGTAGGTGGAACTGTAATTCCTACTGCTATCAATTCATCAATGAGGGCCTCTAGAATTTTTTCAGTTTTTTCGGGGATTGACATGGACATTAATTTTACATAGTATTTGTCCATCTGTAATAGTTCTCTCACTGTCTCATGCATGCTTTGATTTTGTAATGCATTTACTTTTTTGATTGGGTTTACTACACCTCTAACTGTATGCAAAAGATGAGTAATCAGCGGACTGGTATTTGTCGGTATGACAACCACATTGAGTTTTTTAAGATTATTTTTCAGTGCTGCCTCATACACATCTATTCTGTCAACTAGTACAAATTGAGAGTCTTTGAGAACTATTATTGCAGGATCTGGTATAATTCCGTTCTTTATTGTTTTTCCAAGATAGTTTATTACAGAGTTTGGAGTCTTAGTCACTACCATTTCAGGTAGAGATACCAATGAAATATCCACACATTTTGTCTTTACAGTCATTTTTGTTTTCTCCATTTTGCCACAGCAGAAATTACATGAATGTTGAGATTTTTTTCCTTTGTTATATAATCATGTATTTGGAGTATCTGTTTTTGTGTTTTTGAATCAAAGTCCTTAAAAGTCAGAGAGGTAAAATATTCTGCCCTATTCTGATTGAAAGGAATCTGATTATTCAAAAGACACCATTCTCCGCGATATATCACATGTTTTGGTCTGATTCGTCTTTTTGCATTAAATGCCAAAATCACGGCATCCAGTATCATTTGTTGGCCATATGGTTTTGTAAATTCAGAGCAGGTCTGAAATATCGCAAAGAATGCAGCCTCTGGACCTTGAATTTTATTCTTTGAAAGAACATTAAATAGGTAAAATGCTCTGCGAGTCATCTCACTTCCAAAATACAACATTGAGCAAAGTGATCTGATTTTTTTAAAATTCTTATCAGAATATCCAGTCAGACTGTTTGCAAGAAAACGTGATTTTGTTATCTGTTGTGGGACTAGATTATCAGATCCAAGCATTCTCTCATACAGAGGATTACCATGAGAGACCGAATAATTTTCCTCAAAAATACTCTCATCTAATACTAATCCGCATTTAGCACATACATTCTCATGTTCTGTGCGTTGTATTGTGAAATTTTTACAGTTATGTTCATTCATACCCTTTTGGTTCTGTTGTATATTTAAGGTGCAATAATTCTGTAAATTTCTAATATTTTAAAAAACAGTCATATTTTTTAAAAAATATTGTTGATTTGATAATTTTCTATAATTTTACATTAACAAATAATGCTCAAAAAAAGGTCGTATATTTTTACGACCATAATTTATGATAACTCAAAACAGGTCAAAAAAACCACTTTGAGTCTTTTTACCAGTACTAGTCACAAACACAAACTCTACAAGAGTATAAACCACTAAAAACAAACATTGACGGATAAATCCCTATTTTTGATACAAACCAGCAAAAAAACAAAAAAGTCGTAGAAATTTACGACCAATCCACCAAAAGTCGTAAAAATTTAAGACCTCAAAAACTGTTTTTTCCAAGACATTAAACCACATACAAAAAAATCAAAAAATAATCAAAACCGTCAGATCCCCACTTTTTTCTTTGACTGAGTCAAACAATCCAAACCCATTAGATTCATCAATTGATGACCGACTCAGCGGATGGGTGTGTGATTGAACAAATAATTTTTTTAAATGCAAAAACATCAAAGACATCGAAAATGTCAGCCCAGAGATATTATTTGGTTTATTGTAAAAAGAATAAATCAACAGAATGTTCTTCCGACT
>Ga0209665_1001883_pt1 | contig 11412 bp, 12 predicted proteins | sample SaaInlV_200m_DNA_2_FD_184675 | JGI IMG/M metagenome (GOLD analysis project Ga0209665, IMG submission 184675) | Marine microbial communities from expanding oxygen minimum zones in the Saanich Inlet - Saanich Inlet SI074_LV_135m_DNA (SPAdes) (version 2) | ecosystem: Environmental > Aquatic >... | reverse complement strand
ACCGCCAGCACGATTTTATTACCGGCTTTGAAACACAAGGCAATGTTATTGGCCGTCCGGTAGATATTGCTGAAGACCTCCAAGGCAACTTATTCCTTTCTGATGACTTTAGCGGTACTGTTTATAAAATAACTTACCAACCGGATCAAAACCCATAACTTTCTTAAGACTGACCCTTGTAGACAAACTGATCTCTTGGCACAATAACACCCTCATAAGCCTTATCAACACCACTCAATAGCCTAAACATTCAAATCAATGATTACACTGTACGGCATAAAAAACTGCAACACCGTGAGTAAAGCCAGAAAATGGCTGGAGGCACATGCGATTGATTATCAATTCCATGATTTCAGAGCCGATGGCCTGAGTCGTGATCAACTGACCCAAATAGCCGGGCAGATCCCCTGGGAAACACTCCTTAACCGGCGCAGCACCCGCTGGAAAGACATTCCTGTAGAAGTACGGGGAAACCTCGACCAAACACAAGCGCTTGAATTTATGCTATTGCACCCAACATTAATTAAACGACCAGTTTTAATCAGCACCACGAAAGCCTTTGTCGGATTTTCAGAACCACTGTATCAACAACACTTAACCTGACGCAAACACATTACTCATCGCAAATTAAAGCATTGACTCTTTAAGCTCATTAAAAATTAAACCATGACACAAACACTGGCATTACTCGAAGCTCTCATAAAAAAACCCTCAGTAACCCCTAACGATGAAGGCTGTCAGGATTTAATTGCTCAGCACCTAACGCCACTGGGCTTTGTCGACGAACGGCTTGATTTTGACGATACCCAAAACATCTGGTTACGGCGCGGTCAATCAGCCCCTTTATTTGTTTTTCTGGGTCATACCGATGTGGTTCCTCCAGGCCCGCTGGACGAATGGGACACCCCGCCTTTTGAGCCGACGATTAAAGGCGATTTACTGTATGGCCGCGGGACCGCCGATATGAAAGGCGGTATCGCTTGTTTTATCACCGCTTGCGAACGCTTTATCGAAAAACACCCCGATCATGCCGGTTCAATCGCACTAATGATTACCAGCGATGAAGAAGGTATTGCCACTAATGGCGTGGTTAAAGTCATTGACGTGTTAGAACAACGTCATGAAAAAATTGACTGGTGCCTAGTGGGCGAACCTTCCAGTGATAAAAAAATAGCCGATGTCATCCGCGTCGGGCGCCGAGGATCATTGTGTGCAAAACTGACCGTTAATGGTATTCAAGGCCATGTTGCTTATCCCGATCTTGCCGAAAACCCTATCCATGCCGTTACCCCGGCACTCACTGAATTAACCCAAGAAGTTTGGGATCGTGGCAATCAATTCTTCCCCGCAACCAGTTTGCAAATTTCCAATATTAATGCCGGTACCGGTGCTGAAAACATTATCCCCGGCCATGCTGAAATATTATTTAACCTGCGCTTTTCTACGGCTTTAAATGAACAAACCATTAAAGACCGAACCCATGCCATCCTGGATAAATATAATTTCAACTACACCTTAGACTGGCGCTTATCTGGCAATCCGTTCTTAACCGACAAAGGTGAACTGATCACCGCATGCCACCAAGCGATTGAGGGGGTCACCGGCTATGAGCCCGTAGACGATACCGGTGGCGGCACATCAGATGGCCGATTTATCGCACCGACCGGTGCTCAAGTGATAGAACTGGGGCCTATTAATGAGAGTATTCACAAAATAAATGAACATGTTTGCGTTGAAGACTTAGAAACACTTTCAATTATTTATGAAAACATCCTGACGCATTTACTCGTTAACAATTAGCCACCGGTCACGCTCATGTGACGAAAGATAACCGGCTTTTCCTGAAGATTAAATTCATGCTTTTCGGGTTTAATCTTCATCGCCTCAACGATCGTTTGTTTCAATAACTCCAGATTGCCTGGATTTGAACGTAGTACTTTTTTCAAATCAACCGAATGTTCATTACCGAGACACAACAACAACCGTCCTTCCGCCGTTAACCGAACCCGATTACATTGACTACAAAAATTCTCACTGTGCGGTGAAATAAAACCCACACGAGTAGCCCCCCCATCAACCCTAAAATAATTAGACGGCCCACCGGTTTTATCAGTCGTCGACAACAAACTAAAATGCTGCGCAAGATCTTCTAGGATTTGATAACTGGGGTAATAGGCCTCGACGCGGCTATGATTACTGACCTGTCCTAAGGGCATTTCTTCAATAAAGCTAATATCAAAACCGTGCTCAACCGCATAACGCACTAAATCAACAACCTCATCGTGATTTCGGTTTTTTAAAATAACCGCATTCAATTTAATCCGCTCAAAGCCTTGCGCCTTAGCAGCCGCTACCCCGCGCAAGACCTGTTGCAAGTCACCGGTTCGGGTTAACCGTTTAAAACGCTCAGGATTTAAGGTATCCAGACTGATATTAAGCCGTTTAACATCGGCCTTTTTCAGGTCTTGTGCCATTTTATCAAGATGAGAACCATTCGTAGTCATCACTAACTCATCTAACCCCTGAAGATTGCCTAACTTATTCATCAATTCAAGAATATTTCGACGAATCAACGGCTCTCCACCGGTCACTCTTAATTTAGTAACACCGAGTTCGACAAAAGCCTTGGCAACCTGATAGATCTCTTCCAAGGTCAAAATTTGCGCCCGGGGCATAAAGGTCATTTCTTCGGACATACAATAGACACAGCGAAAATCACAACGATCAGTAACTGACAACCGTAAATAATTTACCGTACGCCCAAAAGAATCAATTAATTTTGGCTGTGTCTGCATAACATAAAACTAAAAAATAACCTGTAAGAAAATCCGTAACTGAACACTTTTTACTTAACACACAAAAGAGACCGGTTAACCCGAATAAACGCATATAGTAACATTTTTATTGGTATCAATCTCGCATCAACACCCATGCCGCGTTAGAATGGTGGTTTATTATTTTAATCCTCCCTCCCCATGAAAAAACTCATCATTGCTTTGCTCGCCGGGCTTTTAATTGCAACCCCCTCGCTCGCAGAAGAAAAGCCCACAATTCGATTGGGTGTCTTAGCCTTTGGCACCGTCAACTGGGAGCTAACCGCCCTTAAAAATGAAATCAAAACGCCTTCATTTAATCTGGATATTCGCCGCTTAACCAGCCCACAAGCCGGCAAGATTGCACTGCAATCTGGTGCTGTGGACATGATTGTTGCCGACTGGGTTTGGGTTTCCAGACAGCGTGAAAATAACTTTAACTTTACCTTTTACCCGTATTCAACCGCCTCGGGCAGACTCATGGTATCTCCAAAAAGCACTATTCACTCTGTTAACGACCTCATCGGTAAGAAGTTAGGAATTGCCGGCGGTGCATTAGACAAAAACTGGCTGTTGTTACAAACACTCAGCCAGCGCACAGGCTTAACCCTAAAAGAAAACCTTGAACCGGTCTTTGGTGCCCCCCCGCTTCTGAGCCAACAACTGAAACAAGGCCAGCTCGATGCCGTGATGACCTACTGGCACTATGGCGCCAAACTCGAAGCTCTGGGCTTTCGTTCACTGCTCAGCGGCAGTGATATTATCTCAGGGCTGGGCATTGAACAAAAAATACCGATGCTCGGTTATGTTTTTCAACAAGACTTTGCCAGCCAACACCCGACCGTCATCACACGTTTTTTTAGCACGCTGGCGTTAGCAAAAGAACAATTATGTCTTAACGATGCCAGTTGGCAAAAAATTATTCCGTTAACCAAAGCGAACGATCAAAAAACCGCCCAACTCTTACGCCAACGTTACTGTGACGGCCGCATTAAACAATGGGGACCTGCGGAACACGACGGTGCTGAAAAAATTTACACGCTGTTAAAAGCGCTCAGTAACAACCGTTTAACCGGCCAGTCTGAACATATTAACCCCGGAACCTTCTGGATGCCTTCAGCACCATGACATCGACCACCAATCCTCAGCGCACCCGCTATTTAGCCGCGCTGTCCCTGTTTGTTTTTATTTTATTATGGCACGGCATCGCCAGTTGGCTAGCAACACCGGTACTGCCTGAGCCTATCAAAGTCGCTGAAGTTATGTGGTCTGAAATCTATCACGGCGACCTATTACATCATTTAGGCATGACTTTATTTCGCTTGACCCTCAGTTTTATCATTGCCATGATATTAGGTTCAGCACTGGGTATTTTATTAGGCAGAACCCCGACCATCGACCATTTCTTTGATAACTGGCTCATTATTTTTCTCAATATTCCGGCACTGGTCACCATTATTTTGTGTTACGTCTGGTTTGGTCTCAGCGAGGTCGCCGCTATTCTCGCCGTGGTCGTTAACAAACTTCCCAATGTTATTGTGACCCTTAGAGAAGGGGCTAAATCACTCGATAAAGACCTGTTAGAAATGGCGCAGAGTTATCGGTTAAGTCGAAAAAAAATATTAACGCAGGTGATCTGGCCACAGCTCCATCCCTACTTTATGGCCGCAGCGCGGTCCGGTATTGCCCTGATTTGGAAAATTGTCCTGGTCGTTGAATTACTCGGCCGTAGCGATGGCATGGGCTTTCAATTACATTTATTTTTTCAACTGTTTGATGTCGCCAGCATCTTAGCCTATACGCTCGCCTTCATCACCGTCATACAGGTTATCGAAATCAGCGTATTAAAACCCCTAGACCACTATGGTAGACGGTGGCAACGATGACTGAAATTAGCCTTGCTATTGAGCAAAAGAAATTCCCTAAATCAAGCCAACCTCAATCAGAAAATATTATTGCTGATTTAAATCTCAACATTCATTCCGGTGAGTTTGTCTGCCTCATTGGCCCCTCGGGCTGCGGCAAGACGACTCTACTTAATTTGGTTGCCGGACTGGATGAAAACTATCAGGGAACGATTACCTTTGGCGCCCCCCACAACGACTGCCGTATCGGCTATGTTTTTCAAAACCCCCGATTACTCCCGTGGCGGACGGTACGGGAAAATATTGAACTGGTTTTGCCCCTCTACACCCCCGACCATACCGTTGATGAATTATTGGCATCAATGAAACTCACAGCGGTTCAAGATAATTACCCCCAGCGCCTCTCACTGGGTATGAGCCGACGTGTAGCCTTGGTAAGGGCCTTTGCTATCAATCCGGACATTCTCTTAATGGATGAACCATTTGTGTCTTTAGATGCTCCCACCGCGCGTAAGATTCGAAAACAACTGACAACACTGTGGGACCAACAGCAACACACGGTCTTATTTGTCACCCATGATTTAAGAGAAGCCATTACCTTGGCAGACCGGCTGATTTTCTTATCCAGCTCGCCAATGACTATCGTTCGTGATGTCAAAATTACGGTCCCGAGAACGCAGCGTTTTAATGAAAACCAAATAGAACAATTCAAAAATCAACTGTTATCCCAGTACCCTGATATTAATCACTTACTCTAAGCCCCCCATAAAGATAGGCTCGCTGTAAACGACAGACGCTAATAAGAAAAAAGCCCTATCGATCACTCGACAGGGCTTTTTTTATTACTTTAGAACGTTACCGTACCGTCCTTAATACTGACAATAACTTTAGAAGACGACCTGGGCACGCGCTGTTAAGGCATGAACAAAATCGTCTTTCAGTGTATCAGTGACTAAATCACGATCAGAGAAAACATAATTCAAACGCAGTGCAACATTATTGGTTGCCCACCAGTTAAGAGCGGCCGTCCAGTTATTCGTTCGACCCGCCGCGCTAAAATTACCATCAGACAAATCAAGATGACTGTAACGCGCCGCCACTTCCCAGGCCCCGACACCGCCATTACCGACTTCATGACCGACTTTGACTCGTTTCCATTGGCCGGCAGATTGTTTCCAGTTCATATGCTCACCGGTTAAGAAATAACCCACTTCAGCATAGTAACTATAAAAATTCAAATCGGTCAATCCACCCGTCCGTTCCACATTCATCGTGGTAAATTCTGCTTGCCCATGGAGTGGTCCAAGATAACCTGCAATCTCAGCATTGGCTGCTAGAATACTGTCTTCGGACAAGTCTGAACCACTGTCAATCCAGGTACCGCCAATATGCGCTTCAGGGTGATATTTAAACCTTAATGCGACGCCATCATCAGCTGTAGTATCACGGTAATGCACGGAGCCCCCTACATGGAAATGTTGATCTTTGTCATTCACCAAAGACACCAACCCTCTTGCTGCTGTACCAAAACTTTGGTTGAATTCACCGTCTTCATTAATCCCTGCAGCAAAAGCACCGGCACGACCATAAAAAAGGTCATCATCATAAGCTACCGTCAGCCCCATTCTACGACGACCTAAATAAGGCGTGTCAATAAAAGCATCGGTTTGTGCCCGTTCTTGAAAGGTTTGCCAATTTGAGCTGTTTTCAGATTGAAAACTAAAGGGCACTTTCTGATGACCCACTTTAATCGTTACATTATCAAAACCGGTATAAGCCAACCAGCCATCGGTTAAATCAATTTTACTGTATTCTGAAAAATCAATTTCGGCCTTGTACTTCCAGTCATGGGCTAATTTACCGTAGCCTTTCAAACGAACCCGGCGTGCTTCCATACCATTTCCAGCTTCACTGTTTGGAAAAAAGAAATTCACATCGGTTTGAACACGACCACCGACAGCAAATGCATAAGCGCCATCGGTTGATTTAATACTTATTCCTTTCTTACCCGTTGAGATCTTATACTGGGTGTCTTTAACGGCACTGATCACAGAAGCATCGGATGTCACTTTCTTTTCAGTGAGTTGCTCAAATTGTTTTTGCGTAATCGCGCCATTTTCACGTAATATTTTAAGTAAATCCTGATCCACTGCCACAGCTTGCGTACTTCCTAAAACAGCCGCAACGCCGAGTACAACGAGACTCACTGCGCGTGTTATTTGCTTTGACATACTATGCCCCTATAAATCAATACATTCATTTCAGATTAAACGGTATAAAAAAATCGTAGGGCAAGGATAGAGGGGCAATGTGACACCTTGATGACACAATTGTTTTTTTAAAAAAAGGTCAGGACAGGATAAATATTCAGTTTAGGAAGCGAGCATTTCTAAAGCCAGTTTCGCCATATTAACCGAACCGCCGCCTTGGCCTAACTGCTGTTTAACGGCTAAAAGTTGTTTGCAAATACCCCTTCGGTAGTGCTGATCATTAACAATGGCCAACACTTCACGGGCCATATTTTCAGCGCTGGCTTCATGTTGAATGAGTTCTTTAACAATGCCTTGATTGGCAATAATATTCGGTAAACCAATGAAATTAATATTAACCAACAATCGACCCAACCCATAGGTTAAGGCAGACAATTTATAGACGATGACCATCGGGACTTCTAACAGAGCAATTTCTAATGTCGCGGTTCCCGACGTGGTTAATACCGCATCGCAACACTGCACCACATCATAAAATTCTTGTTTGACCACGCGCACATTAACCGTCGCGGTTGCCAAATAAGACGCTATCAATTCATCGCTGACGGAATTGGCTTGCGGCAACATAAACTGACACCCCGGTAGTTGGCCGGCTATATGCTCAGCTGCCAGCAACATTTCCGGCAACAACCGTTTAATTTCATTGTGCCGACTGCCGGGTAACAAACCAATAACCGGCGTGTCCGCATTGATCTCAAAATGGCCTCGCACTGCAGCCTTGGTATATTTAGGTTTCACCGCATCTACCGACGGGTGCCCCACATAACGCACCGGTACCTTTTCGCGTTCATAGTAAGGGACTTCAAAAGGAAAGATGACGGCCATCATATCAATGACTCGACCATATTTTTTAACCCGCCCCGGGCGCCAGGCCCACACTTGTGGGCTAACATAAAAGAGCACTTTAACCCCACACTGTTTCGCATACGCGGCTAATTTATAATTAAACTCTTTATAATCAACACAAATTAAGAGATCGGGTTGTTGTTCACGTAGCGTTTTCTTAGCCAACGCCAAGGCCTGCCTGATTTCACGGTAATGGCGCAGTACTTCCACAACACCAATCACACCAATATTGGCGGCATCAAAACATAATTCAATGCCCGCCTCACGCATACAGGTGCTCCCCATACCGATGCCTTTTACCGCAGGAGACATTTCTTTAAGCGCCAAAAACAATTCTGCACCGTGACGATCACCCGAGGCTTCACCGGCCACAATCATGACTCTCGGATTTTTTTTATGCTGATCTGTCAATGCCCCGATCTCCACACCTTAACGGCTTAACATACTAGGACAAGGTAGCGCTAATAACCGCCGCAATCGCTCTGATTTGACTATCACTCAGACTAGGACAAATAGGGAGCGAAAGACAACGCGCTGCAACCGATTCCGTAACCGGTAAAGATAACCCCTCACAACTGTCTAAAAAGACCGTTTGTTGATGCAACGGTACGGGGTAGTACACCGCACAAGCGATCTGCTGTGCCTGTAGGGCTGCTAAAATCTTTTCTCGATGATCGGATAACATCGTGTACTGATGATACACATGCACACCGAGACCATCTTCAAACGGTGTTTCCAGTGGCAAACCCTGCAATAACTCAGAATACAAATGCGCCACCGCACGCCGGCGTTGATTACTGTTCTCAATACGCTTTAACTTTGCCCGCAAAATAACCGCCTGCATTTCATCTAACCGGCTGTTATAACCAATCACATCATGGTAGTAACGCACATCAGAACCGTGATTACGTAGTTTTTTTATCATTGCGGCTATCTCATCGGATGAGGTTGTCACCAACCCTCCATCACCGTAGGCCCCTAAATTCTTACTGGGAAAAAAACTAAATCCCGCCGCATCGCCAAAACTACCGGTTTGTTGGTCGTCAATCGAAGCGCCAAAAGATTGCGCACAATCTTCAATCAATTTAAGGTTTTGACGCTGACACAAGTCCTTAATCGCGCCCATATCAGCCGGCTGCCCGAATAGATGAACCGGCATCACAGCGCGGGTTTTAGCGGTAATCGCACCGGCAATAGTTGCTGCGGTAATATTAAACGTCTTTGCGTCGATATCTACAAACACCGGTGTCGCCCCGACATAACGAATCGCTTCTGCCGTGGCAATAAAAGTAAAGGCTGAGGTAATCACTTCATCGCCTTCGCCGATACCGGCCGCGACCAACGCCAAATGCAGCGCATCGGTACCAGAGGCCACACCAATTGCATGCTTAACCCCTAAATAATCAGCCGCCTCTTGCTCAAACGCCTGCACATTCGGTCCTAAAATAAAAGCACAACTGTCTAAAACCGCATTGATGCCTTGTTGGATCTCAGTTTTTATTTCGCTGTATTCTGCTTTCAGGTTTACCATTGGAATCATTATTACTGTCCTTATCTCTTAACTTTATGAACTGATGATCAATAACAAAATTAACTTATCAGACCGAACCCACTAATTAATGAGTTGGCTAATTTGTATTGCAACTTCTAGTGCTCTTTTTCCCGACTCACCGCTGACTAACGGTTCCTCACCGGTCTTAATACAGTGTAAAAATGATTTTATCTCTTCCAGTAAAGCATCGCCGTTTTCAAAGGTCGACTCATTCGTTTTAATATCAGGAATCCCCGGGAACATTTCTTTATCGCCAATCTGATGCTGCGTCAGGACACGATTTTGAAAATCAACCGACACATAACAACTGGGACGGAACATACGCATTTTACGCTCCATTTTCATACTGACCCGACTGGCGGTCACATTAGCAACACAGCCACTTTTAAACACAATCCGTGCATTAGCAATGTCGGTTCCTTTTGTTAAAACCGGCGTACCGCTGGCATCAAGACGTGCTATTTCCGAATCGACTAATGCTAAAATAATATCGATATCATGAATCATTAAATCCAGAACCACACTGACATCATTGGCACGCGGGTTAAAAGGCGATAACCGATGTGACTCAATAAACAGCGGCTTATCCGGCAAATGATCTAACCCCATAACTGCAGGGTTAAAGCGCTCTAAATGACCAACTTGTAATAACACATGATTCGCTTTTGCCGCGGCGATCAATTCATCGGCCTCTTCAACGGTTACCGTAATTGGCTTTTCCACCAACACATGCGCGCCGTGATTAATAAAATCTAAGGCTACTTTATGATGTAAGGTTGTGGGAACCACAATACTAACCGCATCGACCTGACCCAATAACTGACGGTAATCTGTCAATGCCTGTGTTTGATGTTTTTGTGCTATTTCTTCGGCTGCCTGTTGATTAACATCCACGACAGCCACTAGCTCACAGTCCGGAAGCCCGGCATATTTTTCCGCATGAAATTTGCCCAAATATCCGGCACCAATAACCGCGCTCTTAATTTTTTTCATGGCTGAAATCTTTACTTAAAAAATATTTTTTTACTCTAAAACGTTTACTTAAACCCATGAACGCCGCGTTTTGACTTGATCGCCAGCCAGGCTTTCAAAATACTAATTTCCGGAGTCTCATCCAAATCAGCAATCGACTGTTGCGCCCTAAGCAGTCTAAAGGCCGTTGTTAACGCCTTATAACGCTCGCCGCTAATACCGGCCCGCCGTAAACCCACTGCATTCAGTCGGTAATGTTTCGCCGGTGCACCGCCTGCAGTGCTAAAGGGTAAAACATCCATACTTAAACCGGAGGTTCCCCTGACAATGGCAAAACAACCGATGCGACAAAATTGGTGCGCCACCACAGCACCGCCCATAAAAACATTATTACCCACTTCAACAAAACCGCCAATAGCGACATTATTTGCAAAAACAGTCTGGTCACCGATCACACAATCATGTGCGACATGACTGTGATTCATAAAAAAACACTGTGAACCAATCATTGTCGCCCCTTCAACAACCGTTGCCCGGTGAGCCGTAAAGCCTTCACGAAAAACATTGTTATCGCCGATGGATAAGTAACTCACCGTTTCAGCACTAAAAGCAATATCTTGCGGTAAATCACCCAACACCACATGCGAGTGCACCCGATTACCACTCCCCATGCGCACAAAACGTTTAATTACCGCATGGGCCTGAATTTCACAACCATCACCCAGCACCACATCCGGTTCTATCACCGCATACGGACCAATAATAACCCCGTCTCCTATTTTAACATTTTCAGCGATACACGCCGTAGGGTGAATACTCGTTGTCATGTCAATTAACCTCTTGGATGATATTGCTGATGCAATTCTTTTAAACGTTCTTGGGCAATATGCGTATAAATCTGTGTTGTCGATAAGTCACTGTGTCCGAGTAGTAATTGTACCACTCTTAAGTCCGCACCATGATTTAGCAAATGTGTCGCAAAGGCGTGTCGCAATGTATGTGGGGACAGTGATTTAGTAATGCCGGCCACACTGGCATAACGCTTAATCAAATACCAAAAAGCTTGTCGGGTCATCGCCGAACCTCTCTTCGTT
>Ga0209665_1001876_pt1 | contig 11450 bp, 9 predicted proteins | sample SaaInlV_200m_DNA_2_FD_184675 | JGI IMG/M metagenome (GOLD analysis project Ga0209665, IMG submission 184675) | Marine microbial communities from expanding oxygen minimum zones in the Saanich Inlet - Saanich Inlet SI074_LV_135m_DNA (SPAdes) (version 2) | ecosystem: Environmental > Aquatic > Marine... | reverse complement strand
TGTGCAAGAGTTATGTGATTTATTTGATCACGCTCGTAGTAGTTATTACTACCAATCTAAGGATAAGCCAATAACTAATTCAACCAAGAGCATTATCAAATCGATGAAGCAAATCTCAATCGAGACCGGATATACTTATGGTAGAAGACGCTTACAGCGTCAACTAAACAGTGGAGGTAATCAATTGGCATTCACCGCATTCTATTCAGCAATTGGATATACGACACCCACTCAGAAGATGGCTGAATTGGAAAAAGTGGCTTGAAATGTGTCCAAGATTAACAGACCACTACATATCCAGACCTACTTGAAAGGTGTTTTCGGATATTTATGGCAGACTTCTTTATTCGGAGAATGTTTGGAAGATTTTCTGTATATTTTAAGAAAGGCAATCCAATGTCCAGTTTAAGAGGTGAACTTATTAAATCAGTATTTTAGGTAAAATAAACATATGAGTAAAGTAATATTAGTAGTTGCAGCTCACCCTGATGATGAGGTTTTAGGGTGTGGTGGAACAGTGGCTCGTCATGTAGATGATGGAGATGAAGTACATGTAATATTCATGTCTGATGGCGTGACTTCACGCATATCTGTAAATCATGAAGAGGTAAAAGAACGTAAACAGGCTGCAATAAATGCCAGTAATATCTTAGGAATAAAAAGAAAACCAATATTCTTAGGATTTCCAGATAATCGTATGGACACTGTAGCATTATTAGATATTGTCCAAATTTTGGAGAAAGTGATCAATGAAATAGAGCCAGAAGTTGTCTACACGCACCATTTAGGTGATCTAAACATTGATCATAAGATTACTCATCAAGCAGTTATGACAGCATGTAGACCACAACCAGGATTTTGTGTAAGAGAAATATATAGTTTTGAAGTTCTCTCCAGTACCGAGTGGTCAACTAACAATCCATTTATTCCTAATTATTTTGTAGATATTTCAGATACATTAGAACTGAAGATATCAGCTGTAAAAGCGTATAATTCTGAACTTCGTACTTTTCCTCATGCGCGTTCTATTGAATCAGTAAAAGCATTGGCAAAATATAGAGGTGCCAGTGTGGGAATACGTGCTGCAGAAGCTTTCAAGGTGGAGCGCTTAATCTCCGAAATATAATGCCACATTACATCTCATATTATAATATTTTGCCATGAAACATACTACTTTTGATTCGTATAAGTGCTATATTATTGCTGAGATTGGTATTAATCACGATGGCATTAATAGCAAAGCAAGAGAATTGATTAAACTAGCTCAAAGGTCTGGAGTTCATGCAGTTAAGTTTCAGTATAGAAACTTAGAGAATGCATATTCAAGTCAAGCTAAGGAAATCGGTGATGAAATCCTATCAAAGGAAATAAACAGAAGTTATTTATCACCAGATGAGCTGTTAGAGTTATCAATATTTGCAAAAAATCTTAATCTTGAGGTAGGTATAAGTTTTTTTGATGAAAAAGATATATTAGATTTTGGCACAGATATTAAAGTTTTTGATTTTTTTAAAATACCATCTGTAGAGTTAACTAACTCTAGTCTAATTGATTCATTGATGAAACTAAATCGTCATGTTTATATTTCACTTGGTGCTCATGATGAAAAAGAAATAGACTTAGCTCTGAGTCAACTGTCTAACAAGGGTTGCTGGACCCCAATGCATTGTATTTCTAACTATCCTGTAAATCTACAAAATTCTAATTTAGGGTATATCTCCTATCTTAAGGAAAAGTGGCAACGTAATGTTGGCTATTCAAGCCATGACAATGATTGGGAGGTGTGTTTATTAGCCATGCAATTAGGTGTAACAGTAATTGAAAGACACATAACATTAGATCGAAATGGCGATGGTTTAGATCACTCATCAAGTTCTACATCAGATCATTTTAAAAAAATATCACGGTTTGCGCATAACCTTCCAAAAATATTATCTGGAAATTCATCCCGTATTCCAAATCAGGGAGAATTGTTAAATAGACAAAATCTTGGGAGGTCATACTTCCCAATTATGGATTTTCCAAAAGGTCATATTTTCCAAATGTCAGATCTAGTTTATAGGTCACCTAACACAGGTCTAAATAAAACAAATATCAAAAGGTATTTGTCAAAACCCATACAAACGGAGTTGAAAAAAGGAGAGGCGATCACAGGTAGTCTATTTAGTAAAGTTAGACCGATATCTCAAAATATTATTAATTCTGCAAGAAATATAGGGCTTTCTCTGCCTGTTAGATTACATGACTTAAGCAATATGGAGAGTTTGTTTCCTATAGGTGCCTTTGAGTTCCATCTATCCTTTGATGAAGTACTATCTGATATTAATCTAAAAAATATCAATCCATTGAATAAATACAGTATTCATTTGCCAGACTATATTAATCCTACACAGTTAATAGATCCATTTTCTAGTAACAAGGACCAGAGAAAAGCTAGCCTTAATGTATTGGAGCGCACCACAATATTTGCGGATAGACTGCAAGAATTAACTGGCATAAAAGTTCCTGTTGTGGGGAGTTTTTCTACTGTTCATTATGATAGAGTGCATTTTTATGAAGAGCATAGTGAGTTATTAAAATCGTATGAAAAGCGAGGTGTTAAGATAATCCCTCAGTGGCTACCTCCGATTGCATGGTATTTTGGCGGGTCTGTAAATCTAAATGTTATGAATGAATTGCAAGATGTAGATTTTATTCAGAAACATAATCTTGGAGTGTGTTTAGATATATGCCATATGATATTAGGGAGAAATTACTTTAATTTTTCAACTGATTTACTTCTAGATTCTTTAGATGGCCAAGTGGAACATGTGCATATTGCTGATGCCATAGGTGTGGATGGAGAAGGATTAGCAATTGGTAGTGGTAATACTGAAAATTTACCATTAATTAAGAAGTCATTGAATTATGATTGTATAAAAGTAATAGAAGTTTGGCAGGGTCACTTAAATAATGGTTCTGGTTTTAGAGAAGCGCTAATAAAATTAACAAAACTGTATGAAGAATAACAATAAGCCTGTTGCCTTTATTACGGGTATAACTGGACAGGATGGAGCGCATCTTGCTAATTTATTATTAATGAAAGGATATGCGATTTATGGCGGTTATCGTCGAGGAATAAACAAAACATGGAGACTAGATTATTTAGGAATTACACAAAAAATTAGATTGATAGAGTTTCAATTAAATGAACCACAAAGTATTATATTAATTTTGCAAAAAATAAAGCCAAATGAGCTATATCACCTTGCTGCTGAAAGCTTTGTTGCTGACTCGTTTAAGTATCCCAATATGGTTCTAGAAACAAATACTCATGCAACTTGTAATATTCTTGAGGCAATAAGAATAACTTCGCCTAATACAAGGATGTTCTTTGCCTCTAGCTCTGAGGTATTTGGACATGGTGAACTACTTGATGAGACATCTGTGCGTTACCCAGAAAACCCTTATGCAATTTCAAAATTGTCAGCTGATTATTTTATTAAGATGTATCGTGAGAAATATGGCCTCTTTGTATGTTCTGGTATTCTCTTTAATCATGAAGGGCCGTTAAGAGGTGGTCAATTTGTATCTAGGAAAATCACTCATAATATTGCTAGATTAAAATTAAAGAATGGAGAGCCAATTGCGTTAGGCAATTTAAACGCATCTAGGGACTGGGGTGCGGCAATAGATTATGTTAAAGCTATGTGGCTGATGTTAGTAGCAGATGATCCTAAAGATTATGTTATTGCAACTGGAAGATTAACAACTGTACGAGATTTTTTAAAAGTATCTGCTTTAGAGGTTGGGTTTGATCCGGTGTTTGAGGGAGAGGGTAAGGATGAATTATGTATTGACAAGGATACTGGAATGAAAATTGCTAAAGTATCAAAACTTTATTTTAGACCGTTTGACACATTGCCATTAACCGGTAATTCACTTAAAATTGAATCTGATTTGGGGTGGAAAAAAGAAGTGAATTTTGAGAAATTAATTAGCACAATGGTGAAGGCAGATATTGCCAGATGGAATGAAGGAATTTTAGATATTTAGCTACGGAATAGATGACCTAGGAGATTGATGATTAACAATAAAACATTCTTAGCTATTATTCCAGCAAGAGGCGGAAGCAAAAGGCTGCCAGATAAAAATATTTTGGATTTAGCCGGGAAACCGCTAATTTCATGGAGTATTAACGCCGCAATTAAGAGTAAATATATTGATAAAGTAATGGTTACAACTGATTCTGATGAGATTATGGAGGTGGCTCAAAAGTATGGAGCCGAAGTTCCATTTAAAAGACCTGACTATCTAGCTACTGACATGGCAATTAGACCGGATGTTATCAAGCATACTATTAATTTTTATAAAAATAAAAATAAAGAAAAATTTGATTATATTATTTTTTTACAGCCAACATCCCCATTAAGAAATGAAAGGCATATTGATAAAGCAATAGAATATATGTTTAAAAAAAATGCTGATGCAATGGTATCGGTTTGCGAAGTAGAACACCCAGTTCAATGGAGTGGATTACTGCCAGATAATAAAGATATGAGTGATTTTTTAAATGATCTAGATGTAAAGTCTAGAAGTCAAGATTTTCCAATTCATTACAGGTTAAATGGTGCAATTTTTATTTGTGACTCTCGTAAATTTATGGAATTTGGATGCATGTTTTTAAAGAAAAATATTTTTGCTTATACAATGCCTCAGAATGTTTCAATTGATATTGATACGAAAATTGACTTTATACTTGCAAGGATTATGCTCGAAAACAAGAGTTAATTTTAGTGATTGTTTAAAATAAGGGGGTACAAGGTTATTGAAGAAGATTACAATTTTTCTATACGATTAATAATAAGAGATCACGGGGTAAAGCAGGCTGTTGATAAAATTCTTCCAAATAGAAGTAATGATATAATTTTGTCGATGTGGGTGATTCTATGGATAAAAAAATAAAAGCATTACAGTGCTATGATGGAGAGATGCGAAATTATCCTCATGCACGATTCTTATGAATCGGTGAAAAATTTAGCAAAATTTAGAGGTAGCCTGGTTGGCGTTAAAAATGCCGAGGCGTTCTATGTGGAGCGAATGATAAAATAATTTCTATATAAGATGGATGTTTAACCCTTAAGTCTTATAGTGCAGTTTAATGGGCCATTGCATATGTATTACTATTTACTGTGGTTAGAAAATAGTAAGGCTTATTATAACTAACTATATACTTACAAGTAAAATTGTACCTATTTGTGTAATTTAAGGAATTTTAAAAAGTTGCCAGAGGTTTTTAGTGAAAAGATATTGTATGTGGTTGACATTGAAGGTGGTAATTCCTATTTTTGGTAGGTGATCTTGCTAATGCAATTGCCGTTGAGACAGCTAGCAATTTAGATCAATAAGGCTATTATCATTGTAACTCATGACTTATTCGATACTGTTGATGTTGATCAAATTATTGTTATAGATAATGAAAAGGTTGAGGGTGTATCTAGCCACAAAGAATTATTGAATATTAGTAAATGGTATTCATCTGCATGATTAAAAATAAATAAAGGATGGTAAAAAATGGTCAATAAGCCTAGAGGAGTTATTGTTTTTGTAAAGAACAAACTTATAAGTATTGACTCTATACTCCCAGTATTGTTAGAGCTAAAAGAAAGTCATAACATTTCCTCTACTATTGTAGTTTCTGATAGATTGACGCATGAGGGAATTAAGAGTAATGTAGTGATATGCGATTTAATTAGGTATATCGGGTCAGAACTTTATATATCTAGAGGTATAAATAATGCGCTTATTCGAAAATCTGTAATTTTCCTACATCTTTTTGCGCTTATGGTTAAATCTGTATTTGGGTACAAAATTATACATTTTGGCTTGTTGGACGTATTTCCATTTAAGTATATATTTTCTCCTTTTAAGAGAAATATTTATTTTTCACAGCAGGATTCATTTCTTCATACGCATAATAAATATGGCTCCTTACTTGGTAGATCTCCTCAAAAAAATACTCCAAATTTAATTGGACATAATATTATTGTATTTAATGGTGAGAAAATTTCCAAAAATAAAAATATTTATTTTTTTGGCGAGACAAGGACTAGAAAAGTATGGATTGACTATGCTAAAAGAAATGAAAATTATTATTTTTCTAAGTATCATGGTGGCTTAGATTACTCTAAAGGTTTTGTGGTTTTTATTCTTTCATATTTTGGTGAGTTGAAAGCGCTTAAAGATAATAAATCTGGAATGCTAGATTTATTTCACGATACAATAGAAGCTCTATCATCTTTTAATGTTAACATTTTATTAAAACCCCATGTATTTACAGATATGGATATTGTTTGTAATGCTATCAAGGATAAGGAAAATATGAATATTACATACCTACATCCAACAATACTATCATTGAATTCCAAACTATTTATATCAAATTATTATAGTACAACATTAGCTGATGCACACTCATTGAATGTACCAACAATAGAATATTCTAATTATTCAGATTTATTATTGGAAGCTTCCAATAATAAATCAATAGGATATCAATATGTTGATTATTTTATCAATGATAACAAAAAGTTACTTACAGAGACAATAAAAAATACTCTATCTAAAGCTAAAAATAAGAGTTTTAATGGGGTTAGTGGAGATGATTCTGGCCTTTTGAAAGACTTATCAAAATAATACCTATCCATATTTTTTACTCAGAATTGTTTGAGGTATTACATATAAATACAAAACATGACAAGTGATAGTAGAAAAATCGGATTGAAAATTGTATTAAATGAGTTGAAAAATATAAATATTATTGTTAGCGAGCGCTTTGGTTGGAAAAAGCATCAAATAGGAGAATTTGATATATGGTTTAATGGATACATCTTGAATGACGAAAAAATGTCATTTTTAAATAGAGGTGCTGAATTATTACATAGTGATTTGTCTACAAATAATGATTTTGATGATTGGGTAAGGAGCACACAGGGGCACTTTTCATTTATTATTTCTAATAAGAAAAAAATATTATGTAGCGTAGACCATGTAAGAACAATACCTCTTTTCTATACTTTGAGTAGTATAGAAATTATTGTCAGTAATCATGCGCCTAATATTAGTAAAATTATTAGTACAAATGAAAAGAAATATAATAAGCAAGCAGCATTGGAAATTTCAATGTCTGGTTATACCATAGGAAAGAAAACTTTACATCCACAAATATCACAATTGTGTGCTGGGGAGTTATTGATAGTAAGAAACGACAAGTTAGAGGTAAGAGAGTATTATCGGTATTCTCCTTGGAGGATGAATAAGAAAAGTAAAGTGCAACTAAAGAAAGAGTTAACAGATGTATCTAGGAAAGTGTTAGAAGATATGGTGGAAAATGCCGATGGCAGGCAATTTGTGATACCTCTTAGTGCTGGAAATGACTCACGATTTATTGCAAGTGGATTAAAAGAGTTAGGTGTAAAAAATGTATTTTGTTTTTCTTATGGATTAGAAAATAATTTTGAAGTTAAAACAGCAGGGCAAGTTGCCAAACATCTAGGATATTCATGGACCCACATTCCTTTGTCTGTTGAAATTCAAAAGAAAATATTTTCCGAAAGTAGTTTCGATGATTTCTGGAGATACACCGATACCTTTTCAAATTCCCCAGTACTTATAGATTATTCAGCAGTAAAGATTCTAAAGGAGTCTGGTAAGATTTCTAAAGAAGCTATTTTTGTTAATGGCAACTCAGGTGATTTTATTACTGGGGGGCATGTAAATCCCGATATTCAATCAAATTATAATATTGGTATTGATGGACTAATTAACCTTATAACTGAAAAACACTATAGCTTGTGGAACTGTTTAAAATCTACAGATAATATCGAAAAGATTCAAGTAGAGCTTGAGAGGGAGATTACCAATCTAATTAATAATTATGGTTTGAGCAAGACTAGTTTTGCCGAAATTGGTGAAAACATTGAATGGAAAGGCAGGCAAAGCAAGATAGTTACAGCTACACAAAGGAGTTATGAATTTTTTGGGTACGAGTGGAGGCTTCCTTTATGGGATCCTATTTATATGGATTTTTGGGAAGGGGTAGAAAGAAAATACAAAATAAATCAATCATTGTATATTGAGACACTATTGGAAAACAATTGGGGAGGTGTATGGGGGAACATAACAGTGAATAATTTTTCTATTGCATCTAGCAGGCTTCGTTCGTTTAGAGAGTTTACTAAGTTATTTTTTGTTTTTTTTGAAAAGAGAGTGTGGCATCAATTTGATAAAAAGTTTTTTGCTTATTTCTATGATGATACTGCCGCAACTGCAATTGTTCCTTACAGAGAAACTTTTTTTGATAGGTGTGGAGCTAGAAATAGAAATTCTTGGATAACTAAAAAGTATTTAAATCAGCATAAGATGCGTTCTGATACATGAATAATGATACATATATAATAAACACGGTTGAAATGTTTGGTTTGTGCGGTTCTGGGAAGACAACAATTCAATCTAACTGCAATATCGATAAAATAGTCACTATATATAATCCTATACCTATTTCAGCAATACATACATACATATTTACTGCATATATTATTGCAAAAATATTTGTAATATCTCCTATTATTTCATTTAGATTTTTGTGTGATCGTCAAAGCAGGAAGCTTCTTTTGAAGCTTGGGTTGAGAGTTGGAGGTATATTTAAAAGAAGAAATATTTACAGAGATAGCGATATTTTTTTGAGAGATTCAGGGGTGTTAATGCCATTCTTGAGTGCTATTATAGAAGAATCGTGGGAGTGGAATGAAGCATGCGTATTATTGTTATTTATGGTCCTTCCTGTTCCAAAAAAAGCAATATTTGTTTCTGTAGAACCGTCAGTTGCTTATGTTAGATATATTGAACGTAATAAAAACAAGAGTATTTCACAAGACCTGTTTTGTTTAGCCAATGAATTTTGTCAATTTTTGTACATACTACTTGAATCAAAAGGGGTAAAAATGATAAAAGTTGACAATAATGTGTCTGTAAAATGCTCTTTTTTGAGTGATAAATTAAATGAAGAGTAAGGGGTTAAAATGCGTAATTATATTAATGCGTTAATTTACAGGGTAACCGTGTTGTTTTATAGGGTTAGGTTATTTATTCAGAATATTTTTCATTTGACAAAAGGATATCAACCAAATCCGTTTATTTTGGATGGAGATAGCATCCGTGTTTGTCAAGATAGATTTGCAAGCATTAACTCGGAAGTTCCTAACGAACCATTATCGTGTTTAGATATAGGGTGTAATGAAGGATTTTTTACATTCAAAATGGCAGAGAGAGGTGGTTTTTGTATGGGTATTGACTCTGGACGCAATGAGGTTATGGTTGCAGAATCAATCAAAGAGATAAATCGCATTGAGAATGTATCGTTTGTCAATATGCAAATTGGCCCAGATTCTTTTAAAAGTCTACCATCGTTTGATATTATATTTCTATTATCAGTGTTTCATCATATAGTTCGTCATAACGATATTGAATATGCAAAAAAGTTTATGATAGAGTTATCTATGAGAAATCATAAATATTTAGTCTTTGAAACAGGGCAACCAGATGAAGAAGGAGTGGATTGGACAAAAGATCTTTTCTTTATGTTGCCTGATCCAGAGGTGTGGATTAAAAATATGCTTTTGTCAGTTGGATACTCTAGTGTTAAAGTTATTGGAAAGAACAAGTCGATAAGATCAAGTATTCCGCGTTTGTTATTTTTGGCAACTAAATAGATATAGTAAATTTAAGAAAGGCGATGATTATAAATATTATTAAGTATTTAGTAGTAAAGTCTTTTGTTATTTTAAATTGTATTATAAGTGCAGGAGAAAGTCCCTGAGAGTATTATTTCCATTTGTTGGCGATTCTGTAGGTGGTAGCCATATATCTACATTAGAACTTTATTCATCTTTAGTTGATAAAGGTATTCATGTATTTATTCTTATTCACGAGTGTGACGGACCTCTTTCGCAATATTTACATAATAAAAAAATACCTTTTTCTATTATGAAAGTATCAAGGCTTGCTGGGGAATACCCCGGAATATTACCAATTGCTATTAGTATTCTGACTAATTTTTTCCGTTTTAGTAGATTTATTAAAATGCATAAAATTGATATTGTTCATGGTAATGATTTAAGAATAAATTTGTCATGGTCTTTGCCAGCAAAGATTTTTTCTAAAGGATTTGTTTGGCATCAAAGGACATTGCTTAGTAGTTCAAAAATTTGGGTTTTAATTCAGTTCTTGTGTAGTTATTTTATTGCAATTTCGGACGTTGTAATGCAAAGCGCACCAAAAGGTATTTCTGTATATAAGAAAAAAACAGTCTACAATCCTTTTAATGTCAATTTAACAATAGACAAGAAGTTAGCAAGAGAATGCACTGCTAAAGAGTACGGTATTCAACATGGTAGTTTTTTATTAGGATATGTTGGAAGGATTGTTGACTATAAAAATGTAGATTTTATATTAAAAAGTCTTTCTAATATTCGGTACAAAGATGTTCATTTACTGATTGTTGGATCTGGGGAGGAAGATTACATCAATGAATTGAAACTATATGCAGATACTTTAGGTATTAAAGATAGAGTAACTTTTACAGGTTTTGTTGACAACCCTAGTGCCGTAATAACATCATTGGATGTCCTTATTGCATCAAGTCAGATTGATGCATTTGGAAGAACTATAGTTGAGGCAATGTTGCAGAAAACTCCAGTAATTGCTGCGAAATCTGGCGGACATATTGATATTATACAAGATGGGATTAATGGACTATTTTACAATGTAGAGGTTGTTAATGACCTTTCCGAAAAAATATCATTTATTTATAATAATGCTAGATTTAGAGGTGAGGTCGTAAGTGAAGCGTATTTATTTGCAAAAAATAAATTTTCATCAGATAGTCATCTGTCAAAAATTATGCATATTTATGATTTGGTAAATGAAAATTGAAACATTGCAATGACATTGTTTTTGTTTTGCCGCGGTTTTCAGGCGGTGGTGCGGAGAAAGTTGCTATTAACTTACTAACAGGGCTTCATAATCGTGGATATGAAATTAGCATTGTTGTTTTTGACAAAAGTGGAGAGCTCCTGCCAATGATTTCAGATAATATTCCTATATATAATTTATTCACATTTACACTGAAACGCTCTATTGTGCCGTTAATTAAAAAAATACGACAACTCAATCCAAAGATAGTTTTTTCTACATTTGGTTATGTCAATGTAGCTTTGTTAGCTACGTATTGGTTTTTGCCACGACAAACAGAAGTTTGGATTAGAGAAGCAAACTTACCTTCGATTAGTTTGCCTAATAATTCTAAGCCTAAGCTAATGCACTATCTATATCGATTTTTATCTCCAAAAGCCGATAAATTGATTTGCACCTCGATGAGGATGAAAAATGAGTTTATCTCAAATTTTTCAGTC
>Ga0209665_1001857_pt1 | contig 11552 bp, 5 predicted proteins | sample SaaInlV_200m_DNA_2_FD_184675 | JGI IMG/M metagenome (GOLD analysis project Ga0209665, IMG submission 184675) | Marine microbial communities from expanding oxygen minimum zones in the Saanich Inlet - Saanich Inlet SI074_LV_135m_DNA (SPAdes) (version 2) | ecosystem: Environmental > Aquatic > Marine... | reverse complement strand
GTGAAGCTTAAATTGGGCGATTTTCTGGTTTTACTGGGATCGTGGTCTAGCTTGGTATGATTCTGCGTTTGGGACGCAGAGGTCGCGAATTCAAATTTCGCCGGTCCCACTTTTCTATCACCATCTTATTATCAAATACCATTCCTATCAAATTGCCGAGCAATGAGGAAGAGTTAGAGTATTGAATTTAAAATGAAGTAAACTAATTGAGTCTGAGCTCCGGCACGTTTTTATCAATTCTTGGGTTTTTTGTTTTAATGAACTTTGAGAGGCGTGATATAGTTTTGATTATCGGAGTTTTCCTTATTGTACTTGGAATTACTCAATATATTCCATTCCATTATTCTGCATTAATAGGAGTTGGATTTTATTTTGCAATCAAAATGTATGTAGTTCAAAGACGAAAATCTATTGAAAATAGTATTGGTGGTGGAATTTGTATGGAATGTGGCTCTAAAATCGTTCAGGAAAAATGCCCAAAATGTGCCTATTCTCAAGAATAAGGATCAATAAACGAGATTATTTACTAGCTAATTAATAGAATATTATGAAACAAGAGTATAGTTTGATGATGTTTTTAGAATCAATTCATTCTGAAGCAACAAGAGAGGCGTATGTGTCTCTTGTAAATCATTTTCTAAAATATTATAAACTTGATGATTTTGACAGTCTAACTAGAATTGAAAAAAATGAATTACAAAAAATGGTTGAAACCTACACTATCCACTTAAAAAAGAAAATTAGTCCAAACACAATGAAAACATATCTAAACCCTATCAAATCTTTTTTAGAAATTAATGACATTGATTTGAATTGGAGTAAAATCAAGAGATTATACCCAACTAAGGTCAAAACTTCTGGAACTACTGCATATAGTTCAGCAGATGTAAGAAAAATGCTAGGAGATTGTAGGGTATGAGAGTATTGTATGTGAGAATAGAAAGGTTGTAATGTTTGAGAAAAGGGACAACTCTCCTGTATGTGTGAGTAATCACATTGGATTAAAGCTGCAGGATAGGGGTTGGGCAGTTAGTTTTGTGGAGTGACTTGATTGATTAAAATATTTTCTGCATTGTTTTTTGCTGTGGTTTTGGTATCGGGATTTATTCCTTTGTCTTATTCTGAGGAATATGATTATTCACTGGATGATATGGTAGAATTTCCATATGTAGATTATGATTTGGTTAATCCAATTCCAGATGTTTATGCCCAAAATCTAGAAGAGATACGATCAAATTATGTTTTAGATGAGATTGATTATGATCCACAATCTCTTGATCATTTTATAGAAAAGGGGTTTAGAATATACACTTTGGAGAATCAGTATGGAGAATATTTTATCCCATACAAGACAAATGCAACTGAAGTTGTTATTGCAGATAATGGTGGAAAATTATACATCCAAACGGATAATAATATGATTCACATTGCTATTCCAACATTCCTCATGACTCATACTGCTAATTATGGGTATGATCATATTGGAATTATATATGTACATGATGTTGGTGTACCGTACCCTGAACAAAGAGATATACAATTTACAAAGTTGGTTACAGTAAATCTTTTAGATTCAGCAAAAATTATGTTGGAAGTAGGTTTATCTGCTGATTACATACGATCAGATTACATAACATTCCCCAGTAGTATTTCTAAAGATTCAATCTATTTTGAGTTATTCTCTCCAAATAAACAATTACAAAATAACATCATACCAGACAAAGTTTCCTGTGATGTAAATTTACATCTAATCAAAAAACAATACAATAATTCACCTGCATGTGTTACAGAAATTACAAAAGAAAAATTGCTAAACCGAGGATGGATCTTTGTACGATAAAATAATTTCTATTTTCTTTGCAGTTTTACTTCTTACATCAACTACTACAAGTTTTAATCACATAAATGCGCAAACTACAGATGGAAGTGTTATTTTAACAGAACGGCAAATATCAAAGTTTGATTACGGTTTTTATGAAAAGATTCAGGACAAAATCATTTTATCTGAGAATCCATCTGTAACTTTATCAGATACTCAAAGATATCATGATGTGATTTTTGTTGTGTCTGATAATTTAGATCAAAACAAAGACAGTTTAGAAACAACGTTACGAGAAATGGGAGTAATTGAATTCTACAAAGCAGAATCACTTTCATTTGTTACAGCACGTGTTCCAGTAAATGAGATTTATGGTATTTCACAACAAAACTACATCCAAAAAGTTGGTGATGGTGAAGTACAAATAAAATTACTTGGGTTAAGTGGACCTGATGATGGTGTATTGTTCTCTAACATGTACGAAGCAAAGGAGATGATTAATGCAAATGAATTACAATTTGAGGGCACCGGAATAAAATCAGCAGTAATCGATATTGGTATTAATGATAATCATCCAGATATAACTGGACAAGTTATTCTATCTGCTTTTTGTAGGAGTACCTTTTGTAATCCAATTACAAATATCAATCGTGCTGAACATGGTACCGCTCAAGCAGGGATTATTGCAGCAAATCAAAATGAAATTGGTGTTGCACCTGACTCTCAATTATTTGATATTTTTGCTGGAGATAATAATGAAATTAATTCTGCCCGTTTTGCAAATTCCTTGGACTTTTCCCTAACAAATGGTGCTGACATTGCAAACCTCTCTTTAGGTTCCGAAGTTTGTACTGAAAAATACTCTGCAATATCAATTATAGTTGATGAGGCAATAGACAAGGGAATGTTGGTCATATCAGCTGCTGGAAACGGTGATGGTTATGATCCTAACGACACAAGTGATGATGCACCACTTAACCCAACCATTCAAAACCCTTCATGCTCACTTAACACAATCTCAGTTGGAGCACTAGACAAAGACGGCAAAGTCTGGGATAGAAAAACTCTCTCAAACAGAAACGACTATTCTTCTCGTGGCCCGACATTTGACGGGAGGCTAAAACCGGAGCTTGTGGCACCTGGCGTCAACGTATATGTCCAGACATACAATCCTAATAACTCAACGCAACTATATGCACACCAGACAGGAACTTCCCATGCAGCACCGTTTGTTACAGGAGCAACAGCTGTACTCTTGGAAAAAAAGCCCGAATACACCCCACTTGAGACAAAAGTTGCACTACTCCTTGGCGCAAATTGGGATCCACAAAACATCATACCAAACAACCAATACCCAATCACTGCACAAAAATATGAAACTATATCTGCATCATTAACAGATCTTATCTTTACAACATTAAACGCATATGGCTTTGGAACACTGGACGTGCAACAATCACTTGACTATACGGAGTATGGCTTTGTATATCGTGATTTCTTTGATATTACAAACAACGAATCGCAAAAACATTACAAGATAAGGACAACTGCAGGTGAGCAAACCAAGGTGATTGTATCTTGGCTACATCACCATGATAAAGAAATTCTGGATCTTAGCAGTACAAGCTATGCAAATCTGCAGTCACTTTACAGCAACATTGATTTTTCTATTACCTCTCCTAGCGGAAATATCATAACAAGCAATTCCCTAAAACAAAACAACGAGTTTATCATTTTTGATCCTGAAGAGTCTGGAGACTATACTGTAACAGTATCACTGCCTTATTCTCCTATAACAAACGATGAAACATTTGTCCTTGGAACCACTGCTCCGCTGGTGTTTGATGCAGACGAGCTTGATCCACAACCTCCAACAATTTTAAACCAAGATACAATACTAGGGGTAAATGACAAAGGAGACAAACATGATGCTTCGCTAAAAAGACACGAGTTTACAGTTACAGCCAATGATGCTAATGGGGATTCTCTATCCTTTGAGGTACGAACAAATCCTATACATGGAACGCTCTCTGTAGCAGAGTATGACACACCTACAAAATCCAAATTTATCTACACATATGATCCTGATATCTTCAATGTAATATCAGAAGATATATTTGACTTGGTAGCCTTTGACGGGCTGCTATACAGTGATGTTGCATCATTTAAAATAAAAACCGAAAACCCAAAAGAGAATTCTGGAATTTCTGGTACTGCCTCACATGGAAACTCACAAGAAAAGACAATTAACAATGTGGGATATCAGATAAGCAGTTTTGATATCCCATATGCTCATATTTCATTGGAATCTAATCTAAATACGCTTTCTGAAGATTCTGTTGTGGCAATACGTACTACCTCATCTGATGTACAAAATCCACTACTTCACTATACAATAGATTCTACAGAACACAACATGACAATATCTGAAGATTCTAGTAGAACAGTAGTCTTTGATGGTTTGTATTCTGTATCTGATGTTTACATCACTACAGAGGATCTTACTGAAGGTAAAACACAGGGAATGGTATCTGTAGAATATTTTCCTGATTCATCTGAAATCATTCCAAATCTGCCACCAACAGCTATAGCTGGTAATAACCAATCAGTGGATGAGGGTGAAATGGTATTCTTGGATGCAACTAATTCAACTGATCCAGAAGATGAGACACCACTACGATACCAGTGGCACCAAAGGAATGGTCCAGATGTAACATTCATTGGTGGCGGATTCCAATCATCTCAAGTATCATTTTTTGCACTAGATGTAACAGAGCAGACTATTCTGACTTTTGAGGTGCAGGTAAAAGATCCACATCTCTCATCAGATATTGATACAGTATCAATTATAATAAATGATGTTCCAGTGGAACAAACAAACAATCCCCCAAAATCAAAAGCAGGAGCAGACTAAATTATTAATGAAGGTTCTCTAGTTATTTTGGATGGCAGAGATTCATCAGATCCTGATGGAGATAATCTAACATATTCCTGGCAACAAACAGATGATACAGGAATTGTAATACCGTTTTCTAAAAACTCTGCTGTAACATCCTTTGTAGCACCTTTAGTAGAGCAAGACACTACACTATCATTTACACTAACAGTTAGTGATGGTACCACAACACATTCAGATGTTACAAATGTAATAATCTCTAATGTCTCAGGTTCATCTACACTACCACTAATTACAAACCCATTTCCTGATGATAGAGATTACTTTGGATATGCAGTGTCAGGTGTTGGTAATGACGGTTCCATAATTGTCGGAACACCTTTTGAGGATCTAGTAGAGTTTCCAGACGTATCCTCACTGACACTATCTGAGATTGTATCCAAAAAGACATTCTCCTTTAGAGATGATGGTAATAGTATAGCATATCTTGCAGATATGGATAATCCAGATTCTAGGTTTGCAGTAAAGTCATTTTCAGTTGAGATAAACTCTGATGACTTGATGTCATTGAATCTTTTCTCAAATCATACCACAGGACTGTTGTCCTTGAAAGACAATTCTGGCAATATACTGGCAGCTACTCATGACACAATACAACAAAATGATATTACAACTTTGGGCCATACTGCACACAATGGAATAATTGCATTTACTAGTATCACAACTAACAGCACCACTCTATTTGATGGTATAACGGGTATTCCACTGGCACAGGTGGCACAAAATGCTGGGGCTGCATACCTGTATGATGGTAAAGGTGATTTAATTCGGGCAATACCCAATCCGTCAACTGGTTCATCAGACCAGTTTGGTCATACTCTTACACCATTTGGTACATCAGGGTTTGTAGTTGGTGCAATAGAGTCAGATATCAGTACAACAAACGCAGGTGCTGCATACGTGTATGATACCATATCTGACTCTGCCCCTACAGTACTGACTGCAAATAATGGTTTATCTGGAGATGAATTCGGATATGCCATAGCCACTGATGGTGAAATCATCATAATTGGTTCTCCAGAGGCTGCAAATGGTGGATTTGTAACTATCTTTGATGGTATGACAGGAACCAGACTACACACAATACCCAACCCGACTGGAAAAAATGGTGATGACTTTGGAGAATCAGTTGCCATAAATAACAACTCCATAATAGTTGGAGCACCATTTGATGATGGTACATCCAACTCTGCTGGAACAGTATACCTATATGAGAAATCAACACCATATTCCCAAACTGCACAATTAGACTATACTGGACATTCCCCGTTTAGCTACTTTGGAAAGACGATGGCTGTCAATAATGATATCATAGCAGTTGGGGCAACTGGCGTAATTAATGGTGGAATATCCTCAGGGTCTGTGTATGTCTTTGGGAATAATGGTACACTGTTAGATACAATTCCTAATCCTGCTCCAAAAAACGGTGATAGATTTGGTGAGTCAATTAGCATGTCAGATGAATATCTGTTAATTGGAAATTCAAAGGCTGATAATTCTAATGCAACTACTGCAGGTGCTACATATCTATATGATACAACATCATTTTTACAATTGTACCAAATTACAAATCTGCATCCAAACACTGGGGATTCTTTTGGAGCATCAGTCTTTGTAATAAATGATACATTTGTAGTTGGCGCCCCTAATGATCAAAATGATTCTTTTATAAATTCAGGATCTGCATATCTGTTTTCTGAATCTAACTTTTTTGGAATGAATCATCCACCTATTGCATTTGCAGGAAATGACAAAACAGTAACACAGGGAGATACAGTAATTCTAAACGGAACAGGCTCTGTTGATCCTGACGGAGATTCTCTGAGTTACTTTTGGAATCAAACTTCCGGAACCATCATAACTCTTAATGACACTGCCATTCCATCAGAAAAGCAGTTTGTATCATACAATGTAACAAGACCAGTTAATCTTTGAGTTGATAGTTAATGATGGGGTAAACTCCAGTATTCCTGATGAGGTTACAATTACAGTGGCAAATCCCAATTACAATGAATCACCAGTTATTCATACCATCTTAAATCAAACCATTTCAGAAGGTGCAACTGCTAATGTACTAGTATCATCTTCTGATGCAGACGGTGATGGCATAATATTTTCAGCACCACTAATTCCTGACTTTGCCACATTATTTGATTATACCAATGGTACTGCAAAGGTATCAATATCTCCAGGGTATGGCGATGCTGGGAATCATTCCATTACTTTACGTGTTACTGATGGCAGAAACTCTACTTTACACAATGAGAAATCATTTGGTGTAATAGTAACTGACCAGGCAATTCCGCCAGTTGCCACTAATGATGGAATAATTACAACCCTTGAGGATGTTCCAGTGTTAATTGATGTATTACACAATGACTATGATACAGATTATACATCTGCAAATGGCACTGGAGCATCATTTACTGATGATTCTATTACATCATTATACCCTGAAGCAATACCTGGTGTGTTAAACTCTGAAGGTACATTTGTTGCATATCATAGTACCATATCCTCCACAGTATCTCATAATCTGGCAATAAATTCAGCAGAGGAGATACTAGATAGTACCAATTACAATACATCATCTGAAATTATGGCAGACATTATACAATCAAAAGAGAGTCTGGATTTGGCCAAACACAATGTAACTGACTCGTCTATATCGTTTGAATCATCAAAACAAAATGTTTTGGAGGAATTATCACAATACAGGGTGGCAGTTAATCTGTATGGTGATGATAAAATAGATAGAAAAGATTTACTTGAGCAACGTGGGGAATTCCTCTCCTCAAAATCAGAGTATTCAGATACAAAACAAACACTCAAAGAATCACATGAGATATTAGATGAAATTCGTGCAGACCTCAAAGTAGAATCTCAAATTAATCTGATATTAGAAGAAGATTCTTCTCAGAATGATAAAATACCAGTGTATGTAGAAATTACAAATAACATTGTAGACAACATTGCAGATGATATCTCAGGGGATACAACTAATAATATTTCAAATACCATCTCAGATATTCTTGATGTCACAACACAACATGAAAATATCCTAGTTACCACAGTTACACAATCAGAGTTGCAATCCCTTGCACAATCAGATGATGTAAAACAGATTAGCATTCCACATTTGCCTGAACTTTTTGATGTATCTCAAGGAGTCGCACTCTCATCAGCTAACAATTTACATCTCTCTGGAGTAACAGGTGAGAATGTTACAGTGGCAGTAATTGATAATTCATTTATCCTATCTGATGATAAGATAACAGAAAATATCGTTTATTCTGCATTATTTGATTCAGTAGGGTTTTGTAATGGTGATATATCCTGTGGAAAATCACAAAGCAATTCCCATGGTACGGCAGTTGCAGGAATCATAACTGACATGGCACCAGATGTATCATTGGAGGTTTATGCCATAACTAATTCTGTAGATTTTGTAAATGCGATATCCCAAATTATTCAGAGAGGAGAGGCTAATGTCATATCAATATCACTGGGGTTCCCAACATTAGGTGGGGATGGCACTACTGGATATTTCAGGGATGGAACATCTCATGTGGCCCAAGCAGTTGACTTGGCTAGAAATGCGGGAATAGTTGTAGTGTCAGCTGCTGGCAATGATGGGAATAGACACTGGTATGGGAGTTATGGTCCCAGTGAAATGGTATCACCTGATGATATAGGGTTAACCGGATATCAGAGTGTAATGGAGTTTGCATCAGAGAATACTGGCTCTATGAATGTGTGTCTCCCTATATCTCACAATTCATTAACCATGATGTCCTGGGATGACTGGTATACCAGTTCTCAAAACTATGATCTATTCCTGTACGATGGTACGATGAGTAATATTTTGCGAGACTCTAGGGCAAATCAAAACGAGATTCCAGGAATTCCTTTGGAGAGGATATACGGCTCTACAATTAATTCTGCATGTCTAGTAATTGCATCATACAATTCCACACAAAATCACAACTTTCATGTCTACTCTGTTGGTGGTAGCATAAATGATACCCTTGGTGTCTCAGGGCATAGCGTATCAACCCCAGCTGATACTATTAATGCCATTACAGTTGGCGCCATTAATTATAATGATAATTCTCTGGAATCATTCTCATCTCGCGGACCAACTGATGATGGACGAGAAAAACCGGAAATCTGCGGATATGACAAAGTACAAACTGGTGTGTCTTTGTTTAATCCATTTGCAGGAACATCCTCTGCAGCGCCTCATGTGGCAGGCGGAATATCATTGCTATTCTCTGCATTCCCATCATATTCTGCGGATACTATAGAGGGTATGATGTTAGAGAATGCAAAGACTGGCACATATGCAGATTCTAATCTTTGCGGTGCAGGGGTCATATCCTTACTCAACATTACAAACCAAACCATCTCTGGAGAAAATACAAACCAGACAAACACCCAGGTAAACCCATATCAATTAACAATTGACAATATCATTGCACCAAATAATGGCACTGCAACAATTAATGATGGTGCAATTGTGTACTTTCCAAACCCCAACTATTTTGGTGATGATTCCTTTGGGTATGTCATATCTGACACAGACGGATTGCTCAGCAATGTAGGATATGTGTCAGTTAGTGTCACTTCTGTAAATGATCCTCCAGTAATTTTAGATATCTCAGATGTAACAGTATCAGAAGGTACTGCAAAAACTATTCCAATTACAGTAACTGACATTAATGAGACTGACAATATCACAATTTCTACAAATGGTACACTACCATCCTTTGCAAATTTTATAGATAATACAAACGGCACTGCAATAGTGACACTATCCCCAACAGTTACTGATTCTGGGAATTACACCATTCAAATAATTGCAAATGACTCTGGGGTACCAGAGGTATTATCAGATGATACAACATTTACAGTTACAGTAACTGATGCAGACATTACACCACCTGTAATTTCCTTAATTGGAGATAATACCATCACAGTACCGTTGGGGGAATTATTCTCAGATCCCGGTATTACAGTTATCGATAATGTAGATGGAGACATTGCCAATCTTGTGGTAATTGATGGTGTGGTAAATACACTGCTCCCTGATGTATACGATATTGTGTATACGGCGACTGATTCTAGTGGAAACAAATCACAAGTGACAAGACAAGTAACAGTGTCTAACACTGCTAGTACCATTAGTACAGTTTACGGTGATGGAACAGATGGGAATCTACAAGTTACCAATACTGTTATTCTATCTGGCATTAAAAATTACAAAAATGTCATAGTAAGAGACGGTGGAATAATTACTGTTCCACAAGGTGAAACATTATATCTCAAAATCAACGGAACACTGGCATTTGAGTCAGGCGGAACTATCAACGCAGATGGCAAGGGAAGTGCAGGTGGAGCAGGAGGTCACTCAATACCTGGTGCAGGTGGTGCAGGCGGAACAAGATCTTCGCACTCTAGTTTCACATGCAGTAAATCACCAATTGGTTGTATGCCATGGTATAGTGGTTTTCCAGGTGGCGCACCATCTACAGGATCAGGTGGAGTGGGAGAAATGGGAGGTACTGGCAAGTCTGGCAGCGCAGGCGGTTCTAGTAGTGATTACGCTGGAGGAACATCTGCATCAGTCAATAACGACATTGTATCATTTGATAGTATAGCATTCTTTGTGCAGACACAGCAAAAATTATTTGGAGGTGCAGGTGGCTCTGGTGGTGCAGGGGCACAATCAGGATACGGTACAGATGGAGGTGCCGGGCACTCGAAATCATACAGACAACATGAAATTGTACCTGGAACTACTGGTACTGCAGGAGCACAATCCGCCATTGGCGGGGATGGTGGAAATGGTGGTGGTGCAATATCAATTAGTACCAATATCCTATATGGAGATGTATCAATTACTGCAAGGGGACATCTTGGAGAGCCAGGAGAGTCAGCACGTGGCATATCTGTTCATGGTGCAGGTGGTGGGGCTGGAGGTTCTGGTGGTATAATTGGTATTATTTACAGCCAACTATTACAATCAGAAGTACAATCACTTGGATTTGATTACTTGGATGGCATAACACTAAATGATTCTCCAAATTATTCATCTCACACATTAGATGAATCCTCAATTACGATTAATGTTGATGGAGGAATTGGTGGAGCAGGTGGTGATGCCGACACAGGCGGAACAAACGGGAACAGTGGTGGGGCAGGATATGATGGAGTGATATTTTTACAACAAATCTCAGGATTTGATTCGATAAAACCGCAGATCTCATTACTTGGTGATGATCCCCTTGATGTGAGATTTGGTTCACAATATGCAGATCCTGGTGGAATAATTACTGACAATGATGTAGCATACTCTGGTGATGTCTTTATTGATTCATCAAATGTAATGATGAATACACTTGGTACATATTATACAACATACACTGGAACACCAGACCCTCAAGGGAACATTCCACAATATACAACTCGAACCATCAACGTTATACCAAATCCGATATTTGGATATGGTACAGATGGCTCCTTTGATGTGATTGGAGATGTAACTATACCTTCTGGTACATATCACTATGATGATCTGACCATCCATGATAATTCAAATCTAATTACTAATGGCAAGACCATTATCTATGTCAATGGAACCTATCTGCAGATTGGTTCGGGGCAAATCACAGTAAATCCTACTGGATGCTCAGGTGGTGCAGGCGGTAGCACTCAAGGAGGAGCAGGTGGTAATGGCGGCGGATTTGTAATTAGCAGCAAGCTTGGGCTATACGG
>Ga0209665_1001840_pt1 | contig 11616 bp, 7 predicted proteins | sample SaaInlV_200m_DNA_2_FD_184675 | JGI IMG/M metagenome (GOLD analysis project Ga0209665, IMG submission 184675) | Marine microbial communities from expanding oxygen minimum zones in the Saanich Inlet - Saanich Inlet SI074_LV_135m_DNA (SPAdes) (version 2) | ecosystem: Environmental > Aquatic > Marine... | reverse complement strand
GTCAAGGACGCCCTTCAGCGCCTGCAATACGGCCTTTTCCGAAAGCTCACATCCAACGGTGGCGTCGACGTGAAACTGCTGGTCACGTTCGGGACTCTGTGGTCCACGGCCGCCTTTGGGTCGTCCATTGTCAAACCCTCGCCCATTTCAGTTTCGTCGTGTCTCCTTGGGTTAAAGATGTGCTTTGGTCTTAGCAAACACGCCGCAAACACACCCCTACTGTCGTTTACGGGTGTTCCTGACCCGGCCGCCTTTTCAGACTTTCTCCTGATCCGCTTCTGCGCCAGGATCCTCTCCGGCAGAGGCCCTGCCCTTCTGGTCGGCCCGCTCTCGGCAATCGTGCATCGATGTTTGGCGGCTCTTGGTTCTGGTCACGGCAATCTAGAGAGGCCGCATCCCTGGGAGCGGAGATTGTTTGACTGTCTCTCGCGGTGCGTGCGGAAGTGGCCGTCGCTTCTGGGGTGTATGGACGTGCTCTCGACGCCAGACCTGCTCCAGCGCTTTGCGGATTTCATCAAGGCCGACTCGGATGTGGACGCACCGTGCTCCATGTTCAAGAGGGCGCATCCTGTCCTCCGGTACCTCCCACAGGCGGCCCCTGCGGTCTACCGCTTCTGGGGTCCATCTCTCAGCGGAATCAGCTGGTCTCACGACAGCAAACTGCCAGCCTGCCACGTATGTGGCTGCTATTCCGACTCGGGATCCCATTTGGTCGAATGCACCGGGACACGCCCAGGCCTTGCTACCCTCAGCGAAGAACTCGGCCCTGCAGTAGAGGACATCCGTCGCGCGGTCAATGATGCCGTTGCTGGCAACTTCGATTGCGACTGGTCGCTTGCGAGCACGGCCATGAACCGCATGCTGGAGTTGAGGAACAGGTGTGTGGTGACACCTAACCCGCCGGAAAGATCAGTGCAGGAGCCCCCAATATGGGACTCCACTGATGATATACTCGCTTGGAAGATCTTCGAGATTACTGAGATTGATGAAGACTAGTACCCTCCAGCGTGTTATCCTGTCCAGTGTCCCTACGTCCGATCCCATACTATTTTCAGACTTCCGCACGGCAAAGGAATTTCTGTGGGCCGGTGCCATTTCCATGGATACTTTAGGTACGTGCGTGTGTCGTGTCATGGATCTAACGTTCTCTGCAGTCTCTTCAGCTCAGGCTGAGATGCCGTTTGGCGTCCATGGCGATTCAAAGCCATGTCAAAATACCATTCCCTCAGCCAAACTTAAAGTTATTACCGTACCCTAATTCTCTTCATCATCAGTTGGATGGCGTTCATCTGTAGTCCTTGGCACGCTCTCATGATGTTCTTTTCTTCGTTTTGGAAATGGTACCTCTTCCGTATCTGACCGTGTAGCTGTTCTTGAATCTTCCTTGTCATCACTTTCGTTGCTGGAATTAGAGTCATTTGACGCGATCCCATCACTCGAATCATCTGAACTACGTAAATTCTCTTCATCCGGCTCTGCCACAGTTTCGCCACTCACTGACTTGGTGTCGCTGTCAGAAAATCTTGCAAGTCTACTTTGTTGAATCATTTCTTGTGTTTCATCTTTGGTCAGCTCGCATAGTCCGCATATTGCTGTACAAAATTCGTTCGCCACAGAGATATGTTGGTAGTGGTGACGGCATTTATGAATAGGCCATACACCGTCGTCATCAGTTCCAATAACAACCTTTAGTTTTTCCTTTAACATATATCGTAAAGTTTCTCCTACTTTGTTTGTGCCATTGCTACAAGAGACTTGTGTCAGAAGTGTATCATTGGATGTCATATTCATCTCAAGTGGAATTCCATGCTTCTTGAAAAACATGCGCATCTTCAAAAAATTGCATGATACCGGTCCCACTGGCATTGCACGCGCAATTTCCAGTTCCCTCGTACGTTCAAACTCACCCCGTCTCCAATTAATATCGCCCATAATATCATCGTCCCTATCAGCAACATTACCAATAGCGTCTCGTATTTGATTCCCAACCGCACCATATATCCCAGATAAAGTTGCAATCGGCTCTCCCATAAATGCAACACCATGTCCAATCCTCAAAATTGGGTAGATCTTATTCCAGTAACGGGAACAACGCTCCTCAATGACTTGAATGTCATGAAACACAATTCTCATATGAGCAGCAAAATTTCTCATCATTAGCAAATGCTCGTTGCGGCAGAGTGATCCACGTTTAACTGTTTCACCTGCGTGAAGCCGGATTCCAAACCTTGTCTGAGGCCACATCTTTTTCTGGTTCCAGAATTTATTACGATTACAGACGAAAGATAAGAACTGACGGTGAGTGACTGGCGAGTAAGGATAGCTTTCTTCGTTTCCAAGAATATCAACCCCAACAACGATCTTCCAAAGATCGGCTGAGCCCATCTTCTGTTCCAGCTTGCCTATCATGCCAGGTGACCGGATATCGTCAACAAGATGCCAAAATAGCTTCTTGTCAGGGTGCTGCCCCGAATCAAATATGACCTCCAAAAAATCGGAGCGATCAGCATCTGACATTTCCACGTATTCTTGCCATGTCGCAGCTACAAATCTCCTGCGCTCATCTGATCTTAGGTGGTCAAATTTTGCCAAACTTTTGTGCATTTCATATCGTGCTTTGCTTCGTGCAAATGCCGCAAGAAATTTGTAACAAAAATTAGGAAACTTGGGAAAGAACATAGGCGCATACCCAGCCCACGTAGGCAAATCGTGGGGTGCATTGTACGAAATGTTTCCAAAAACCGATTCGGGCAGCAAAAATTTGGAAACTCGTTCGTTAATGAGGTCACCTGCACCAATCGAAAATTCAACATAAGAAACTCCCGCCTGGGCATACCGTTTGCACACACAATTTAAGAGGAAAGAGAGAACTTCAGGGTACTGCTCGTACAAACAGTCTTTCAGAGCAAAGCGCATTGGATCAAATTGTGGTGAAAACGATCCACGAAATCTTGTAAGGTCCGCTTGAGAGGGCTCTGTACCATCTGGATTCAGCATACTGAAACAATTCCTGATGGCAGAACATACTGCCCTCGAACGGGCTGTTCGCTCTCCTTCAGCTTTGTCCAATTCCATCGTTTTGCGCAAATAGCTGTTGCGGATTCCTTCCTTCCATTCCAACTTTCCAGCTCGAACGTTGTAAACAATGTACGTGCGGAACTCGTGCTGAAAAACTATGCCACATTCAATATTGGCCAGCACGTTCTCCAACATAGACAGCTCATCTTGGGATGTTATTCCGCCTCCCAAATCAGGTACTCCTCTTTCATAGCCGAAGAGGGCTTTGAGTAACTGCTCCTTTGAGTAAACGACATCGGTAGTATAATGCAATGCAAATTTATTCCTTACCTCAATGTCATTCTTGTTGCGGATAAATATAACGTCCGAAATCAAATCCATGACTTCCTTATCGCCAACAAGATTGCCTCCAGAGCTGTACTCAATGACATGCTCCTTTAATGCTTTAAATGCCGTTTCGCCTTTAGCATTTTCTTCCAGGAATTGCTTTGCAATATCATGATGATATCTGAGACGCAAACTTGGGATAAACGATCCAATTACCCAGTCAACCCAGAACTCGTGGCTACCCATCCCAAGTAGATGCGTATGCAATTCGCACAAACGGCCATGTATGACTCCTTTGTCTAGTGCTACAAGGGACATCTCCTGACGAGTGAGCACATTCTCACGGTTGGCTTGATCCTCTTCTTCCCCAGTGGGTACTTCAATGGGAGCTTCAACGATTCTCAATTTAGGGTAAGACTCACTCTGCTCAGTAAACTCAGTGGGGATGGCAGAGTTGCTGAAGCAGCGCACAATGCATCTACTGGGATGTCCACTCTTCATTTGAATGACCTTAACATCAAATTGTATCTTGGATTGCTTCATATTGATCCTATTTTCTTTATTTTCGTAGATCCTGCCAAGCAACCAGCCGCAGCTTACACTGTACTTACTATCAATCGCTTTTTTCATGTCCTGGCAGCAGAATATCCTCGAAATCTTTGACCAGCTGAAAAAGAATGGCGATGTTTTCCACCGATAGTATGCAACTTCCCAATCGAGAGTATAAACTGGAATATCCGACATCAAAAGAGGTACTCGGAAACCTATGAGCTCTCCACTTAATTCTCGCCGCCGAGCAACCGCGATCGGCCATTCTTTATATTGCAGAATACTCTCCCAAAGGTCGCCGTCGTTGAAGAATAATTCGTCAGCATGGAAAGACTTTAGCATCTCAAATGAAACATATCCAGTTCCTCTTAGGGCACCCATCGGATCATTCTTCACATTTGGGACCCAGCCCGAATTTCTATTGAAAGGGTAATCAGAAATATCACTGTGAAAAGGGGACAGGCCGACAGACAAAGTCAGAGATATCAAGCTAACGAGATGTTCCGGTGAATGAAAGTAAAAGTCACCACATTCAATTAAGAAAAGTTTCTGAGCTGCACGTTCTAAGTGCTTCCACTGATCGTAACTGAGGGATTTCAAAATGTCAAATTCAGGTTTAGCAAGAATTTTGCACCACTTCTCCCGGGATACAAATTTCGGAAACCACCCTACTGGAGTGTTCCTGATTACAATCTCCAACGTATTCAACGCTGCGTATGAGATGCCAAATAGGAGGCTTCTGCGATGTTCATTGTACAAGTCAAAGAATATTCTCCTTGCAGTGTCTGCTGCGTTCTCTCCCTTGGAATCGATTGTGTAATCCACAGAGTCAAAGAGCGTGGAGTCTGCGCTAGTATGGGTTCCAACGACTACAATAATCGAATCTTCCCGTTTTGTTTCTTTTGACAACCTTTTCCAATACTTCACCGAGGCAAGAGCTCGTCTCCGCACTACCTCGTTTTTGCTTTCAGCAGGCTCCTTTGCGGAATCATAGCCTCTTAGGCTTACAAGAATTATGATAAATCGCGCCATTGAAAGCAAGTGACATGCTTGCGTATAAATTTCTTCGCCTCCGCAGTCCCACACTTCAAGAGAATCCCCAACCTTGTACCAAGATCGAGAAGCTTGTTGCTTGGACTTGCTCTCACGATTAGGAACAACAGGTTTGCTGGAGAGTTCTCTCGAACGATCATGATGATCAACACTGTCAGAAGAAGATCCAGAAGATGAACGTTGATGACTAGGAGGGGGAGATTGCACGGTCGCACTTTCTTCTGCCTCGTCGGCAACTAGTCCCTGAGGTGCTGGCACACTAAGATCATTGTTGGAATTCGTTTCGTGCACATAAACATCAGGAGAGTCATCTTGCTTAATACCTCCCCCTTCGTTCATCTTGAAGTGGTAAACCTTTCCGAGACAAGTTCTTCTCTCGCCTTTCATATTCGGGAGCAAGAGTGCATTCACAAATGCAGTCTTGCCAGCACCTGTATCTCCGACAAGGCAAAATCGAGCTTTGCTAACGTACGCATAGTCGTTGCGTGCAAGCCGGACGTACTTTTCAGAGATGCCATTTTGCGCTGCCGAACTACTGGTGTCTCTTTGAAACTCGGAGTCATACTCCAAAAATGGGGAAGAAAGAACTATCTTCATAGCTTTCACAACAGTTTCAAAAGCTGCGGTTCCTCGCACTAGCATTAGATTGCAGCCTTTGTACGCTTCCAGTACAATTTTCTGCTCCTTCGAATCACTGTCGACGTCGTAGCCGTAGCAGAAGTCTGCTTCCCTCTCAGATGGCTTTTGTAAAGCAATTGTTGCTTCCACTGAATGGATGGAACGGCGTACTTGAAACAGCTTCTTTAGAAAGTTGCTTCGACGTTCAGCGATGTAAGAATCATGGCCTACTATACGACGAGCAAAAACAATCTCATTTTCTTGAGATTGACTAGGAACAGTTGGTGTGGAGATTCCCGCCCAAAATATCCATCGAATCCCCGTCCTCATGCTTAGAATGTTCCCATATAAAAAATTATCAGTATCATTGCTGATTCCTTTGACACAACCAACTACAGTGAAGTAGTTTCCTAAAATTCCACCAACTACTTTCATGTCACCTATATTAATATCCCGCCACCAAATAAGCGCCTTCTGAAGCTCCACCTTCTCTTCTTCGCTTCCTACCAGAATCAAAACTTCTGGAGGTCGGCATTGTTGGTCCAGGTCAGGCTTTGCCACAGACGAATCGTTGAAAATGGCATCCAGATAGGTGTTACCACCTTCTCGGACAAAAAATGGCAACCAACCGCGAGCTAGAGCACGTTTAGCGGCTTTAATTTGGGCATACTGGGGATACAACTTTGATATTACGTCTGATAACAGTTCAACAATCCGCGATTGAAAATTTTCGGCCTTTGCAATCGAGATAATGAAATTTGGGATTGTGGCATTTTCTTCCCAGGACTCTTGTTGTGCTTTAGATAGTCGATTCCAATCTTTCGTCGCGAGGAATTCACATATAGCAACGTCAATGTGTACAAATGTCTTTTCATAGTATTTCACGAAGGCAGGTGAGGCAGCTTCGACCCTGTCTTCTGTGGACTCATTGTTATCAGCCAGATACATTTCCTTTTTTTGAGTAATGCTGAAAACATCGACGCTTTCTTTGTGACTGTTAGCAATTGCCCAATCCAAAGGAGTTTCCCCAGAATCATCACGTGCATTTGCATCTGCACCCCTCTTCAGGAGAAGTTTCACACACTCGAGTGATCCGTACCCGGCAGCTATATGCAACGGCGTTGACCCTTTTTGATTTCTTGAATCAACGGATGCTCCATGCTCCAAAAGTATTGACAGACATAAGTGTCTGTTCCATCTTGCCGCGATGTGCACTGGTACCCATCCATTTTTTGTCCGAACATTAGCATCTGCTCCCACACGACATAACAACCGCAAACATTCTTCAGAGTCCCATCTGACTGCGATACATAGCGGAGTGTACCCCTCACTGTCGCCGACGCGAGCTTCTGTTCTTGCTCCAAGAGTTAGCAGAAATTGAACAGTGGCTGGATTCCCAACTTTGGATGCAATGCCAAGCGCAGTAGAACCTTTCTCGTCCTCAATATCTGGATAGATGTCATTTGAAATAATGAGACTGTGCAGAGCAACGACATCGCCGTTTTTCACTGCTTCAAACCAAACAGATTCAGAACTTGGTTCACAATATTCGGAATACAACTTGGGGATGCTTTGCTTTGTCACTCTCAGAAACTTTCTGAAAACTTCGTCCTTGCTGTCACCATCATCAGCTATCAGCTTGTCGAGCATCTCAAAGAGCTTGCTATTCTGCATCGTTGCGTCCCCAGCACTTACAATCGTATCAAAATCTTGCTCAGGAAATGCATCTTTGTATTTTGAAGGAATCGCCAGCTTGATGAAGTGTTCCTTCCTCTTCCTGAAGATTTTCGAAGCATCAGTTGACATGATTTGAAAACCCTGCTCAAAATAGATTCGTGAGAGTATTCCCCCAAGATATTGATCTCTAGCTTTGCCTAAAAAAGCGGATGTCTCCGGCGAAGCCTTGTGTGACAAAACCGTAAGCTTTGACGTTTCCTGTTACGTGAAGAGATATTTTCCCTTGTTTGAATTTATCTTCCGAGGTGTGAAATGGGCTATGCTTGGATAGGTTTGTTCTTGGGAAAGGTAAGATGGGGATTCGATACTCTTCTGACAGCGGCCTTGCTGTCTTCGACTATGCATCGGAAACGTTTTTCGCCACAAGTGTTCTCCTACCACCGCTACAGGATACGACACGCTTTTCTAATCGTCGCGGAAAGCATTTCAAGTCACTGGAGTTATTGGTGGAGACAGATGTCCTGGGACGTTTGCACCAGCAATCAGCCCCTGGAAATGCATGCTGATGGCCAAGGTCACCCGAAAATTGTCACAAGGAAGAGGTTCTGACAGTGGTTTGATCATCCGTTCCCAGCAACGAACATTCAGCATCAGAGTTGGGACACCATGCGAGAATCGATGACCAAGGGTTGGATCACACCAAATGGCCAACAACGTGCAGGTTGCGAATCATTGGGGACCAAGGTGAAGAGCTGACGAATGCACACGATGCTGCTGATGCCTTTGCTCTTCCGTTGAGATCTGCTACGGATACGATATCGTGGTACAACAGTCTCCACCTCTGATCGACATAAGGCGGATCATGACATGCGTGCAGCTGAGGAACTCCTCCAACCAGACGACACCGCATTGAGATGTAGCCGGTACAGATGTGGGAAGCCACATTCCAACTGCAAAGACCAAGAGCACTAAGAACGGCATAGTGTGATAAAACCAATCTTCCGGGAAGTTCATCTCGACTATTTGTGCGACAAGTACGATCCAAGAAAAGCCCGGTATCGTGTCTACTAACTTGCTATGGTGATGACTTGTGAGCGTGAGCTCTATCCCACTTCTCTACCCGTAAACAAGTACATGGCAAACTGGTGCCCTCTCCACTCAGGAGTTGGATGGGAGAGGATTATCCCTGTCAGTGTTTACTGACGCCATGGTCCTGGAACTTCGCCAAATCGTCGGACGAAACACTCAATCCATGCACCTTCACCCTGGGACATATACCATGGATCCTCTGTTCCTTGCAGGACTGCCTCGGCATGCTCCATGAACTGCTGTGTCATCGTCTTTGTGTCCCGTAGCCTTTTCGCTTCTGTAGTCGTGACTGGCATGGCATTGTGGTGGAGATCCATAGGACATTGTGGGTCGATGGGGACCAAAATGAGTCCTGGATCGTGCAGTCCCGTCAGAAGTGACCGATAGTGGAACCGAACCAGGATATTTTTCACTCGGGCCTGGCTCCATGCCACTCGAAGTCTGCTTCCTTCTGCACGCCTTGTACGGTTCATGACGGCATAATCCTCGCTTTCCTTGGCCACTTTCCATCGCAGCTTGTCTATTGTCTGTAGGCAGGCCTTGCACCTGTAGTGATGGGCCCGGATACTGGATGGATAGAAGTTCTCCAGGGGAAGGTGTTGGTTGCAAGATCTGCACTCCATGTTGCGAAATGCACTTCTGAGAGCTTATATAGGGTGTTACACTGCGTTCGGATAGTGCAAGTCTGGAGTCTGTCCTACTCGCCGAAGATTCAGTCATGTTTCTCTTGCAACATCACAGACCATTACCCAATTGTGAAAACGGTTTGTAATTCACAAGGACATCTGACAACGCTGAACCTGAGATTCCAACCCCTAAGACAGATGGTATCAACAAATTTTCATTCGTTGGAGAAGGGCGAGTGTATAGACCGGTAGAAGTGGGAATCCGCACCTGGGAGTCCAGCTGGATAAATCGAATGCTGGAGGGAGTTCGTCGCGCGACATACTGCATAGAAGCAGCATAAACATAAAGACGCTGGTTTGGTGTCAGCGAAACCGCTCGAAACGGGACTGCTGCTCGCACAATAGCCATTTCCTGCATGCGAAGTTAGGAGAAGGACATATTTTACGTGGTTCTAGGAATCGCCACGGACGCATCTCGACGTCTCAGCAAAAGCTAAAGATGATGCATGCAGATGTAGTTAGTCTCTGTATTATCACATGTATGTCAATCTGGCAGAGTTGCCAAGGAAAATGAGATTCGTGCATTTGTTCTGCCAGCCGGGAATTCTAGGGAACAACAGCACAAATTCAGATCAGGGAGAGTTATAAAATGTCACGGTCGAAATCCAAAGCTATTTCATTTTCATCAATCGTCACCCGGCCAATGAATACTACTGAGAGACACCATTGTAGATATCTCTGTTGGCATCCCGCTGTGCGATCCATCGCACATATATAAGTACTCCGCCACATTCTCTCACCAAGCAGCAATGACCGCCACACCGAACGTGTCCATGGCTCTACCAGTCCGCTGCACACGCTGTGGCCTCCTTCCACCCACCAGTTTCCACGCCAGCATGCTAGCACACAAGGGAGGTCGCTCATGCAAGCGCTGTGTTCATGAGCGCGACCAGAGACGGTGGCAGAACCAGAAAGGCGACCTAGCGCACCGCCTCCTAGGTGGACTGCGGAAACAGAGACCAAGGGACTCGTGGACGCTCGCACAAGTGCAATCCTGGCTGCAGAGATGCAAGGCGCGCTCCCTCCTGAGTGGCCGCGAAGGCCACCTGATGCTTGTCCCCGTGCATGGCCAGTGGTCAGTCCTGGTGACACGAGGGGAGGCACGATTGGTGCGCAAGTATCATGCCACGCTGCCGGTAGCCTTTTGGGAGCACGTCGAGCAAGTCATGGAAGGAAAGGCAGATCCCTGGTGGCAGACATCCGACGACGGGTCATGGGAGTCGCGGTTTGTACAGCAATTTGGACGTCCTGGACCACCGTGGTGCATTCCATGAGGTAAAGCATGCATCCTATTTTAGCCCAAAGGTATAAGACCGAGGGAGGAGCCATAGAAAATCCGCACGTCCATGGGCACAGAGGGACGCATGGTCAAGTGCCAGCAGTGCGGCCCCCTTGCTGCCTCTCGCTTTTATGCCAGCAGTCTCGTGCATGGACAGCACCGCTGCAAGCAGTGCCTGGCGCGACGGGGGCATGTGCGGTGGCAGAGCGACAAGCAAAAGCCAGCGTGTCGACTGCTCATGCACATACGCCGCACGGAGAGAAAGCGCACCGGAGAGAGGTTGCACGGATGGACCGCAGATGGCGTTGCACATGTCCTGCAGAACCGCTTCCAGTGGCGGTCCTTGCTGAGCGGCCAGGGAGCGGCCAGTATGACATTGGTTCCGCTGGATCCACTGCGACCGCTGAATTTGCAAGACAATGCCATATTGGTGACACGCAAGGAGGGTAGAGCACTCTATCGCAGCGGTAGCTTGCCGCCCTGTTTTGTCGAGCATGCGCAGGACGTACTGGCAGGCCGTGCCGTGTCGTGGTACCAGGATCTGGACGAACCGCTCGGGGCATCATGGCCACTTTTCTTTGACAAGCGCTTCGGGACGATGCCTGCACCGTGGCAGCAGGCTCTATATGCCGTATCCGACGAATAGGAAGGAACGATAGATATGTTTTGTAAAATGGTTGGGTGTATAATCCAAGTCAATCAGAAGGCAAGTGTATCATTGTCACTAGACAGACCTCAAATCGTTTCGTCGAGTTGGGAATATCCTTTCCGCCATCTCTGAGTGGAGAGAACTCCCCTTGTGTTGTGAAGTGATCAAGCACTCTATTTGAAAAATCACAATGATGTAATGTAGCTCTTCGCTCTCCTCTCGGCTTTTGTACCATCAAATTCATGGTTCACCAATTCTGGTGGGCCGTCATCGGGGAAGGGAACGGATATGCATGGACGAAACGTGGAACGTGGAACGTGATAAGAGGATAGACTATGTGCCGATTCAGACAGGCAGCATCACGTGGCCCTGGGATGCTAAACTTCCATATCGTAAATGCTAGCGTTTCGAACAGAGATCCTTCTTCCAGTAAGAAAAGTCACCAACCTACCGTGAATATGAACAATATTGATTGTACCATAATTTAAGGTTGCTAACAATGGCATGCTTGTTGAGCCGTCAAAGGAATTAAAGGGTTACCTACAGCCGTCCCAATGGGTACAAGAACCACTTGGGCAGTCCTGCGACCAAGCGTGGTGAGCAATAGTAAAACTAGCATCCAGACTTTGGTTCTAGAAGCCAGTGAAAGTCACACGTGTGTGTGCGTCTAT
>Ga0209665_1001839_pt1 | contig 11617 bp, 11 predicted proteins | sample SaaInlV_200m_DNA_2_FD_184675 | JGI IMG/M metagenome (GOLD analysis project Ga0209665, IMG submission 184675) | Marine microbial communities from expanding oxygen minimum zones in the Saanich Inlet - Saanich Inlet SI074_LV_135m_DNA (SPAdes) (version 2) | ecosystem: Environmental > Aquatic >... | reverse complement strand
CAGTTGTTGTGGCCTTGTGGTTGCCACTACATGTTTATTCGTTGAATTTAACAGGTGAAACGTTTAGTATATTCTTATATGCAATATTTTTATTGTTAATAGTTAAATATTTTAGGAATAGAGGAGATAGATATTTGTATTTTATTGGATTAGTTGTAGGTTTGATGACTTTGACAAAATCCAATCAAATCTTGCTATTAATTTCACTATTTATTATGTTGTTATATCTACATAAAAATTTAATAAAATCGTTGATATTAATTACCAAAACGAGCTTTATTGTGTTGTTAATTATTGCCCCCTGGTCATACTTTATTTCTACTCATAATAACACGGTTATATTGACATCTGTTTTGGGTCCTCAAGCTTTTGTTCGTTATAACGGACTTAGGGATCAACCAAAAAACACTATTCTTGGAAAAACTATTGCAAAATATAATTTGCACAATGAGGCGGATACTAAAAAATTCAATAGTGTTTATAAAACCCGGCTAAATCCGTGTACAGATATTGTGGTTAAGTACTTACTAAATAACAAAAAATACTCTCGTGAAAAAGACGTTTATCTTGGAAAAAAAGAGTGTTATGATTGGTCGGATCAAAGTGAATTAATAAATTCTAGTAAAAATGGCGTAATGGAAATCTATTATAAACAATGGTCAGATAGAACTTTAGGAAGTGCGATGTATGGAATTGCTAAAGTAGCGCATGCATTTGGTGCTAGTTTTAGAGGTCTTAAGGATTACATGTCCTTATTGCTATTTGCAGCATCATTTATAAGTGCATTTTTATTATGGAAAAAAAATCTATATCGAGATTTTGTAATATTTTATTGGGCATCACTTATGACTTTTTCTATTAATGCATTTCTATTAATGGGCTTTATTAGATACAGAGTTATATTTTTTGACTTGGTTGCGGTAATCATTATTGGGTTGATGTTATCTGTAGTTTTATTTAAAACAGAGGCTAAATAATGGATTATAAGGGAATAATTTTAGCTGGAGGGAGTGGATCAAGACTATTCCCATTAACGAAGGTTGTGTCTAAGCAGCTACTTCCTGTTTATGACAAACCTATGATTTATTACTCATTGTCGGTTCTAATGTTGGCAAATATACGTGATATTTTAATTATTTCCACCCCTCATGATGTGCCACAGTATGAAAGACTATTGGGGGATGGTAGTCTATGGGGGCTAGATATTACCTATAAAACTCAAGATAAGCCAGAAGGTCTGGCACAAGCATTTCTGATTGGTAGAGACTTTATTGGAAATAGTCGTGTATGTTTAGTATTGGGAGATAATATTTTTTATGGGCAAGGTTTTACTAATGTTCTTGAAAAGGTATTACGTAGACAGAGTGGTGCAACTATTTTCGGTTACAAAGTTGCTGATCCAGAGCGTTTCGGAGTTGTAGAATTTGACGATGGTTTGAATGTGCTTTCTTTGGAAGAAAAGCCTTTACAGCCTAAATCTCTCTATGCAGTAACTGGTTTATACTTTTATGATAATAATGTAATTGAAATTGCAAAACATATTAAGCCTTCTGAAAGAGGAGAGTTGGAAATTACAGATATTAATAAGGTGTATATGTCACATAAAAAATTATCAGTTGAACTTTTAGGGAGGGGCTTTGCTTGGTTAGATACAGGGACGTTTGAGAGCTTATTGGAAGCCAGTCAGTTTGTTGAGACAATTGAAAAAAGACAGGGTTATAAAATTGCTTGTTTAGAGGAGATTGCTTACAACAAGGGTTGGATTGATGAAAACGAAGTTTTAAACATTGCGAATACAATGGGCAATAGTTATTATGGAAAATATATTAAGAGTTTAATAGAATAATGCAAACAATCTTGGTAACAGGCGGTGCTGGTTTTATCGGTTCTAATTTTCTAGATTATTTCTTGAAAAAATATAAAGATTATTCTATTGTTAACTTAGATTTGATTACTTATGCCGGAGATTTAGAGAATTTAATAGATCTTGAAAATAATAAAAACTATACTTTTGTCCAAGGTGATATTTCGGATAGGACATTGGTCGAAGAGTTATTTGAAAAATATAGTATTAGCAATGTGATTCATTTTGCAGCGGAAAGTCATGTAGATAACTCAATTAGTGGTCCTGGTGTTTTTGTTAAAACAAATGTTTTTGGCACATTTGTTTTATTGGATGTTGCAAATAAATACTGGGGAAACAATAAAGAAAATAGATTTCATCATATTTCAACAGATGAAGTTTATGGTTCGTTAGGAGAAGAGGGTCTATTTACAGAGAATACTTCATACGCTCCAAATTCACCATATAGCGCCAGCAAGGCTAGCAGCGATATGATGGTTAGGAGTTACTTTCATACTTATGGGTTAAATATAGTTATTACTAATTGCTCTAATAATTATGGGCCTAAACAACATGATGAAAAATTAATACCAACAATTGTTAGAAATGCAATTAAAGGCTTAGATATCCCCATTTATGGTAACGGTAGTAATATTAGAGATTGGTTGTTTGTCAGCGATCATTGTAGTGCAATTGATTTAGTGTTTCATAATGGAAAAAAAGGTGAAGTTTATAATATTGGCGCTGATCAAGAGTTGAGTAACAATGAAATCGCTGATTTAATTTGTAGAATTTTAGATGAAAAAGTTCCAAAAGAGTGTAGTTATAAAAAACAGTTAACTTTTGTGGAGGATAGAAAGGGGCATGATTTTCGTTATGCAATTGATTCTACAAAAATAAAAAATCAACTATCTTGGCGGAAACAACAAAGTTTTAAAGAGGGGCTGCATAAAACGATTGATTTTTATTTGAAGAAATATCAAAAATGAATCATCAAATTTCTGATAAATTATTTTTGAAAAGTGCATTGCACCATCAAAGTGAACAGACATCAGTAGAACAAGTTTTATCATGGTTGGTAAGGCAAAACAATAAAATAGAAGTTAGTGTCACACAATGCCCATTAAAAGCAATTAAAGGTTGGAGCTGTGACAAGAAAGTGGGCTTAATAAAACATCAGTCAGGAGGTTTTTTTTCTATTGAAGGGATTAACGTTGCAAGTAATTGCCTTCAAGAAAAGTGGCAACAGCCAATTATTAATCAATCTGAAGTGGGGTATCTTGGCATTATTACCAAAGAAATAAACGGCGTACTGCATTTTTTATTACAAGCAAAAATAGAGCCAGGAAATACAAACCACGTGCAACTATCTCCAACTTTGCAGGCAACACGTAGTAATTACACCAGAGTGCATAAAGGCCGTATACCTTTATATTTAGATTATTTTATTAATGCGAAGCCTGAACAAGTTTTGGTAGATCAGCTTCAGTCAGAACAAGGCAGTCGTTTTCTTCGAAAAAGAAATCGTAATATTATTATTAAAATAACGGAAGAAATAAAGATACACAAGCAATTTATATGGCTAACTTTAAGTCAAATAAAGTCTTTAATGCAATATGATAATATTGTTAATATGGACACCAGGTCAGTTATTTCTTGCATCTCATTTGGTAAGAAAATCAAAAATGATATAGAGTTAGAAACAAGTTTAATAGATTCTAGAAAGATAGACTTTTTAAAGTCATCAATATCAATAAACTCAAAATCTACTATTTTTCAATTAATAAGCTTCCTTACAAACATAAAAAGTAAATGTGTACTTAACATTGAAAGAGTAAAGTTAAATTGTTTAGATGATTGGTCTATTGATGAAATGAAAATTTTTCATAATGAAAATAAATTTTTTGAAGTAATCGCGGTTGATGTTGAAATTAACAATAGAGAGGTTTTGAATTGGAGTCAACCGATGATTGCGCCGACTCACCAAGGCCTTTGTGCATTTTTGGTAAAAAAGATAAATGGGGTGATTCATTTTATTGTTCAAGGAAAAATAGAATGCGGCAACCTTGATATTGTCGAGTTTGCACCAACTGTACAGTTGTTAACTAGAAACTATAAAACAATACAGCAATCTCAAGTGTTGTTTTTACAAGAAGTTTTAGAAACCAAAAAATCCAATATTATCTTCGACACTTTACAATCAGAGGAGGGTGGACGTTTTTATCAAGATAGTAATCGATATATGATGGTTATGGCTGACAATAATTTATGCGAAGAGTTACCTGATAACTATACCTGGATGACGTTAAATCAATTACAGACCTTTCTAAAATTTAATAATTTTATTAATGTTCAAGCACGTAGTTTAATTGCGGCAATAGAGTACTCATGAATAAAAGACTAAAAATAGGTGTATTGGGCTGCTCTAGTTTTGGAATGCGTTCAATGGTTCCGACCATTAAAGAGATGGGGAATGAGTTCGAATTGGTGGCTATCTCAAGTAGAAGGATTGAAAAAGCAAAAAAGTATGCTAAAATTTTTGACATACAATATACTTTTGATTCTTATCAACAACTGATAGATTTAGAAGGTTTAGATGCAGTATATATTCCTTTACCTAATGCTTTACATTTTCAATGGGTTAAGATTGCTATTGAAAAAAGTTTACATGTCTTAGTAGAAAAACCTATGGCTTTAACTTATGATCAGGTTAAATATCTTAATGATTTAGCCTTACAAAATGAGTGTGTTTTAGTAGAAAATTTCCATTTTCGTTTTCATAAACAATTGGAGTTTATTCAAAAGGCTGTTAATGATGGCATTATTGGTGAACTAAGATGCGTTAAAAGTTCTTTTGGTTTTCCTCCATTTGTAGACAAAGCGAATATTAGGTACCAGAAGGAATTAGGTGGAGGATCTTTATTTGATGCAGGCGTTTACCCAATTAAAATAGTACAACTATTTTTAGGGGGTGATATAGAAGTTTCTGCGGCAAATTTAGATTTAGATATTGAAACTCAGATTGATGTCTGGGGCGGTGCATACCTTAAACAAAAATCAGGATCATTATTTGCACAAATATCTTTTGGATTTGATAATTTTTATCAATGTAATTTAGAGTTATGGGGTAGTAAAGGGAGGATTTATGCAAATAGAATATTCACAGCTCCACCAGAACTAAAGACTAAAATTATTATTGAAACATTAGAAGATAGACAGGAATATAAAATGGAGGCTTGCAATCATTTTGAAAAAATATTAACTTATTTTTATCAATTAATCAATAGTGAAGAACAAAACTTAGAAGAATATGCACAAAATATTAATCAAGCAAGGCTGGTGTCTGAAGTGATGAAAAATAGTTAAACATGAAGTTTTTGATATTAGGGGTTGGATTCTTGGGTAGCAAGCTACTTAACGATTTATCTGATAATTTTGATGCTATTGGCGCAGATATTAAGCCAAAAAATATTGTAGTAAAAAAAATAGACGCAACCATCCCGCTAGAAATAGAAAACTTTTTAATGCAAGAAGCTCCTGATGTTGTTATAAATACTATTGCACTTTCTAGTTACTACGCTTGTGAAAAAGATCCTGGACTTTGTAGAAAATTAAATTTTGAATCAGCAAAAAATATTGCAAAGGCTTGTAGAAAGGTAAATGCAAAGATGGTATTTATTTCATCATCTTATGTTTTTGATGGAAGCAAAGGAGAGTACTTAGAAACAGATGTCCCTAATGCAACTACCCAATATGCTCTTTCGAAGATTGACGCAGAGAAAGAAGTATTAAAATTAAACAATTCAATTGTACTTAGATTTGAGCCGATTTATGGAATTGATGTATATAGTAAAAATATTGTTTTTGGCACTAATACATTTCAATCAGAAGTAAATGTAGCATTCCCAAATTTGTTAAGAAGGCCAATTTTTATCAATGATGTAGCATCTATTATTACTCTTCTGATTAGGAAAAATCAGCAAGGAATTTTCAATGTTGCTGGGGGAAGTACGTTAAAATGGTTAAATTTTCTGAATCATTTAGCCTCTTTAGAAAATACAGAAGATAAGATAAAAACTGTTGATAATGCGAGTTGGATGCTGTCACCACCATACAATACTAGTTTAAATACAGAGAAAATTATCTTACTTGGCGCTAAAATAACTGGCTTTCAACAAGCATTAAAAATAATAAAAAAGGAGGATAGTTTTTGACTCATCAAATTAAAAAATGTCGAGCATGTGGTTCAGCTAATTTAGAGAAAGTTTTTGAGCTTGGCAATCAGGCATTATCGGGAGTATTCCGCTCTAAGGATGTTGATGATATCTTGTCTGGTCCTTTGAATCTGTGCCAATGTACTCAATGTAGTTTAGTGCAATTAGAGCATTCATACCCGTTAGATGAGATGTATAACGAGAACTATGGTTATCGATCTGGTGCAACAACTTATATGAAAAGCCATTTGAACAATATTATTGAATTTGCAAAAAAAAATACTTCTCTGAGAAAAGGTGATTATGTTTTAGATATTGGCTCTAACGATGGAACTTTACTTAGCTGCTATCCAAAGGAGAAATATAATAGAGTCGGCATAGATCCGGTTGCTAAAAAGTATTTAGACCTTTATGACAATGACATAAAGGTTGTTACTGATTTTTTTAATATAGATAATTACTTATCAGTCGCCTCTCAAAAGGCAAAGATTGTTACTTCTATTTCAATGTTTTATGATCTTGAAGAGCCGGTTAAGTTTGCACAAGAAGTTGCTAGTATTTTAGATGTAAAAGGCGTTTGGGTTTTTGAACAAAGTTATCTTCCAGCAATGTTAAGGCAGAATTCATATGACACAATTTGTCATGAACATTTAGAATACTATTCTCTCAATGCTATAGAATATATTATGAAACAAGCTGGTTTGACAATTATAGACGCCTCTCAAAATGAAGTGAATGGGGGGAGCATTAGACTTGCAGCGGTTCGTTTAGATAGCCCGTCTTCTAGTAACGTTTCACCCGAAGCAATTTCTCTTATGGAGCAAGAGAAAAATCATAATATTCACTCTATAGCTACATTTCGATCTTTTCAGGAAAATGCGGAAAGACAAAAAACAGACTTAATAAAACTCTTACACGAACTGAAAAAAGCAGGCAAAACAGTTGTAGGTTATGGGGCCTCAACTAAAGGCAATGTGATTTTACAATATTGTGGAATAAGTACAGACTTATTGTCTTGTATCGGTGATATCACCCCTTTCAAGGATGGGACTTATACGCCTGGAACAAAAATACCTATCGTCTCAATGGAAAAAGCAAAGGCGATGAAGCCTGATTATTTTTTAGTCTTGCCTTGGGGTTTTAGAAGTGATATTCTTTTGCGCGAAAAGGGGGATGCACTTAATCAGGGTATCAAAATGATTTTCCCTTTACCATTTGTTGAAATAGTTAGTTAATGGCATGAGTAATTTTAATAAAGCAATTGATTATTCTATTGTCATCCCTGTATATCAAAATGAAGCCTCGTTAGAGGATACGTTTAACACTTTAAAAGAAGGTGTGATTGATAATAATCCTCATTATTCTGTTGAAGTTATTTTTGTAGATGATGGCTCAACTGATAATTCTTTTAAAATACTGCAGAAAATATATGAGACTTATCCAGAATTAATTGTTCTTATCAAACTTACTAGAAATTTTGGCACCTATCCAGCGATTGTTGCAGGTTACGAAAAAGCAAAAGGAAAGTGTATTGTTAATATTTCAGCAGACCTCCAAGACCCCCCTGAATTAATCAACGAAATGCTAAATCATTATTTTAACGATGATTGTAATATTGTTATTTGTCATAGAGAGTCGAGAGATGAGAGCTTTTATAGAAAGTTAACTTCAAAAATATTTTATAGAATTATAAAAAAATATTGTTACGCTAATATGCCCATTGGTGGTTTTGACTTTATTTTAATTAGTAACAAAATTAAGGATGAAATTTTAGAAAATTTAGAAGCAGACTTTTTCTTACAAGGAGAGGTTCTATGGGCAGGTCACGATGTCAAATACATTCCATACAAAAGAAGAGAAAGAGAAAAAGGTGCAAGTCAGTGGACTTTTTCCAAAAAACTAAAATGGTTTCTTGATTCTATTATGAGTTGTTCATTTTTTCCAATTAGATTCATGAGCTCTCTAGGGGTATTTTTTGCTTTGGTTGGTTTTATATACGCAATCGTTGTCTTTATTCAACGCTTGTCATCAGATGATTATATTTATGGTTGGGCACCTATAGTAATTTTGATACTAGTTTTATCAGGTTTTCAAATGTTGATGCTAGGAACGATTGGTGAATATGTATGGAGGACGCTCTCACAAAGTAGAAATAGACCTAAGTATGTAATCTCTAAAATTATTGATAAAGTGGAATAAGTGACTTGGAATGTGCCAAAATATGTCAGACCATTTAAGGTCAGCCGAAGAGGGTGGTGATTTTTGCCTACAAAAAATTGAAAATTGTTTAATGAGTTCCAATAGTTTTTTATTGAAAGATATTGTTGTTGGGCAGGCAGTTGATTGTGTTTGGCAAGTAACAATAGAGCAGATTGATCAGTTTGCTTTATTGAGTGGAGACTATAATCCCTTACATGTTTCTGCTGAATACGCGGTTAGCAATGGTTATCAAGATCGTGTCGCTCATGGTTTTTTATTCGGTGCACAACTTTCTGGGATAATTGGTATGTTGTTACCAGGAGAGAATTGTTTGTTGCGTTACAAGAGGGAGATGCTATCAATTCTCCTACAGTCTTGTTAGGAGATAGTATTACACAAGATGTTTTGAAGAACTATCGTATTGCCCCAAAAGGCGAGGTTGCAAATCTAACAACAAATAGGGCGAATGGAGTAGTTGGGTCAATGTTTTTACTAGAAAGATATTTAGAAAAAAACATTCCACCTAAAAGGATTGTATTTGCATCAACCCCAGAGTTTTTTGGATATGATCCGGAAGGGAAGGCTGCTGAAGTTTATTTAACCTCTGTTTTTAATAAAATCGAAGAACAGAAATGGTTATTAAGATATATGAGTAATGTATTTGATAACCAGAAAATTGAACCTGCAATCATGAATATTGAAGGGAAAATTGGATATAAGATACTTGCATTACTTGCATCGACACCAGATAGTCTAATTGAAGGAAGTGAAATACCAAATCAAATGCCAGTTTTAGAGTCTTCATCTATTCATCCATCTGTACAGCGTGGCATAGATGGCCGTGCAAACAATCCTCTTGTATTATCAAAAATCGTTAGAACTGCGTTGATTAATATATGTAATAAGTCCCCTGAATCTGATTTATACATTATATTAGCGCCAATGGCAAAAACAACTTATTTAAGAAGAAAGGAAAAGGGTGAAATTAATAAATTTAAAAAAATATTAATTAACCATCTTAATAATAATTGTTCGAAAATTAATTTTATAGATATAAATGAATATAGAATTTTCCCAGATATTGCAATGCGAGACTCTGATCATTTGAGACGCCCAGGATGGACAGCAGAATATGCAAGATTATTAAAACAGATTATTAAAGAAATAGAGTTAGATTCTAACGAGGTATTGCAATAGATATGAACTTAGAAGATTATCAAAATAGTTGGAATAAAAAGCCTGTTTTGCGAGCTATATACAGTGATTTATATCAAAAAATTGAAAATGTTGCGTTAGCTGGCGATACTCTAGAGATTGGCGGGGGTATTGGTAACTTTAAGATTGGTTCCAGCAGAATAATTAGAAGTGATATTCAACACTCAGAAGGGTTAGATGTGGTAGCTGACGCACAAACACTTCCGTTTGACAATGAGGTATTCTCAAATATTGTACTGTTTGATGTGTTACACCACCTGCAATGTCCGTTACTCTTCTTTGCTGAAGCGCAGCGTATTTTGAAGCCAGGTGGTAGGGTGATTATGGTGGAGCCTGGTATTACTCCTGTCAGTAAGTTACTGTATAAAATGGGACACGAGGAGCCAGTTGAAATGGGGTGGGATATGAATGATCTATGTAAGGTAGATGCAGATAAGAACCCCTATGACTCCAATCAAGCAATTCCGACAATACTCTTTAAGCGGGATCCGCAACTATTTCTTGCAGCAGTAAAAGGGTTTAAGATAAATAGTTCAGATTGGCTAAGTCTCTTTGCTTATCCGCTATCTGGAGGGTTTAAATCGTGGTCGTTATTGCCCTGCAGATGGGTAAGTTTAATATTAAAAATAGAGGAGAAACTTTTGCCGTTCTTGGGCTTTCTCATGGCGTTTCGTTTGATGGTGGTGCTTGAAAAAGAGAAAGTATGAATATTGTAAAAAATAGCTTAGTTATTTTTTTATTAGCATTATTAATTCGTATTGGATATGTTGTTTTTTTTGTTGAACTAGAATATTTATTTACTGAAGATCAGGGGTTCTATGCTCAACTTGCGACAAATCTTACAAATAATGATATTTTTGGATTGACGCCAGAAAGAGTACCAGGGTATCCTTTATTTATAGCGGCTATTTATATTCTCATGGGTGAAGGCGTGTGGAATGTGATTTTAATTCAAATTTTGTTAGATAGTATTAGTTGTGTTGTGATTGCACTAACAGCGCAGTCACTTTTTAGCAAAGGATTTTGGACTGCAGGAGTTTTGTCTGCCATCAATTTGAATATGATAATATTATCTGCCTCATTATTAGCAGATACGTTGTATTTATTTTTGTTTATCTTGTTTATTTATTCATTATTTAAATATTTACAGGTTGAGAGTAAAAAGTGGTTTTTTCTATTGGTATTGTTTGTGTCACTATCAGCTTTAGTGCGTGCATCATCTTATTATTTATTACCAGTTTTGTTGATTGGCTTGGTAAGCTGGAGGATGTGGCATAGGGATTCTATTTTTAAAATTGGTAAATTGATAGCTTTGTATTTAATCGTTATTGGAGTTGTATTGGGAGGTATTCACCAACGTAATTATCAGCAGTATGAGTCAACAGCATTAGTGTCCCAAACAGGAAACCACTTATTAGGTTGGGTTGTTCCTGCAGTTTATCAATATTCTGGGCAAGGAGGCTATCAAGAGGGACGGCAATTAGCAAAAGAAAAACTGGCTTTGGCATTGCAGCGTGACCATTTAGAAAGACTATCGTTAAATCCATTTGAAAGTAGTGCTTATCAGACTAATATTGGTAAGAATATACTGCTTGATTTTGGATTTATGAATATACTTAAAGCATGGGTAGCAGGGTCTGCAATTAATTTAATAGCTCCGAGTGTAGCCTATGCGCCAGTAGTTCGCACAATGCCACATCCGTCATTTTATGAGGCTAAAGGAGCTGGGGCGTTTGAAAAGTTGATTAATTATATAAAAAATACCAGTGGATTTTTATATCTTTCAATTTTGGCAGTTGGTACTATCATATCTATAACATTTACCATGCTAGCATTGATAGGTGTATTTAAGATGATTTCAGCATTGCCACCTATAACGACAACTACACTCTTGCTCTTGGTGGGTTACTTCTTTGCTATAACTGGCCCGATAATTGGAGTAAAATATCGGTTACCAATAGAACCAATCTTAACGCTGTTTGTGACATATTTTTTAAATAGAATTAGGTTGTCAAAATCTTCTAAATTTAGTTAATTTAAAAATTAAATATACTATGATTTCTTCAAAAATTTTATTGTAATAAAATAGACTATAATGATTGACACCTCTAAAATCTGTCTCATCAGGCCTCCTGCAGTTGAGTCC
>Ga0209665_1001838_pt1 | contig 11626 bp, 7 predicted proteins | sample SaaInlV_200m_DNA_2_FD_184675 | JGI IMG/M metagenome (GOLD analysis project Ga0209665, IMG submission 184675) | Marine microbial communities from expanding oxygen minimum zones in the Saanich Inlet - Saanich Inlet SI074_LV_135m_DNA (SPAdes) (version 2) | ecosystem: Environmental > Aquatic > Marine... | reverse complement strand
AGAAGCCCTTTTTGTTCTTGTCGCTATCACCAGACATTGGCATCGCCCCCTTCCATTTCGCATATAAATTTCATTCCGAGCTCCCTCATATGAACGTCAGCCCCCAAGCGCCCAGACCACTAATACCAATGCACAAGAGAATCATCGGGGCGCATCCAGAGTTTTTCTTTTTGGCGGGCATTCCCGTTTCCGGATGTCCGTGCGCCTGCGCCAGGTCACCGATCATCTTTGGCTGGCCACTTACTCCCAACTGTCGAGCCAGTATCTCGAAAAACCTCCGCTTGACCGCCTGCGAGCTTGTGTCGCTTTCATAATCACCAAGGTTCAATCGTGTCTCGCCGGTGAAGAGACCAATCATCAGCGGTCCCATTTTGCTGCCACCCTCGGCTTGAAGGAGCTCGCCAGCTTCGCTACCGAGCATTTTGGCCAACATGCCCATATCGGCCTGCTCGAGGGCAATGGTCATGATCGGCCGGTGCGATGGTCCATGAGGATTCCTATCGATACGGTAGAAAACCGACATGGCGTAGTGATAGATCATCCCCCGGTACTCGGCCTTCTTCCCCTGCATTTCCATGGTGAGGTCAAGAACGGTCTTCGGCTTCTTCTGAAAAGTCAGGAAGAAATCCCCCCAGACCCAGGTCTCGCCAGCATCGACGCTCGACCATGGAGCCGGAAGAGTCGGCCACTTTGTCAGCTCCAGCAAGGCGAACACCGGCTTTTGTGGTGCTGAAGGCTGTGGACTGGTTTGACGAGGCTGAGACTGTGGGAGAGCCCCGGTATCCGATGTCAGATCACTGAGGCCTGAGAATCCGCGTTTGTTGTCTTTATCCATACTGTTGCTCCCGTTCATTGCATGCTAATAAACATCCAGGCAATCAGGCCCAGAGATATTGCAATGTGCCACTTATCAAATGTCCGTAGCGGAGCCTTTCCGAGAAAACGGTATCCGTTACCAGTTGGTATTACCCGATATCTGCTTATCGGAAAAATGGGTATTGCAAAAAATACGAAATAATGGGTAGAAAGGTACGATCCTGATGCAGGGTCATGGTCAGTTGAACCATACATCGTTGTGCCAATCCCGTTTATTGTATGGAGACTCGGAGCAGATGAGATGGGTATGAGGTCCCCATAAAGCCTATCGTTATCTCTAACAGTGCTGAGGTTCTTCTGGATTCTTGATTTTACCTCTTGGCTACTGGCGTACTTGAAGGCCTCTTCAAGGAATGCAATGCACGGCTTCCACTTTTCCGTTTTGTTGCCGTAAACAACTGCGCAATGCATCAGGGTCAGTGCAATCTCATCTTTTCCTTGCGAGAGAATTTCGGCACCGGGTTTTGATGCTGACAACTTCGCTATAAGCTGGGGCGCAGTATTCATAACTTTCTGCGCCTCCCTATCAGCAGAGGTTGGTTGCTTTTCAGAGCTCTCCAGCGCTGCTTTACAAAGATCAGAAATCGGGTCGAGTAACCGGCTTAGCTTTCTTCGCTCCGCTATCTCGCCAAGTGCATCTGCGTCCTCAGCGGTGCGTTCGGCAACCTCGCCAACCTCCGCGAATACTTCCTGCAGCATATTCGTGAGTTGCTGCGAGAAATCGAGCTTGCCGTGCTCATTGAACATATGAATCGCCAGGCCGCGAACCAGACCGGCAACGCGGTGACTGGCATCGTGATCGAGCCCTCGGCTCTTCGTGCTGACCTGAATCGGCTGAGCAACGGTATCCCAGTTCTTCACAACCTGGATTAGCTGGTTCACCATGGGGGCCAAGGTGGAATCGGACCGTTCTGCATCGACGGCTGCGCGCAGTTTCTCGACAAGGGCTCTTATGTTCCCTTCTTCCTTGTCTAGAAATCCCTGTGCCTCCACCTCATAAGAATCAATAAGATCGGCTATCAGGATAGGGCCGTGTTCCTCCCCATCGTCAGTCGCGGATTCAACAGCAACGGTGACTGCCTCCACGAGTTCTTTTGGGGAAAGGTTGTCGAGGACCGACTTGATGACCTGGCGATAGTGCCTCCGCCGTTCCTGGATTTCAGTTTCAACGGCTGAGAGGTCCGATACTTCCGGAAACCCCGAAACAACCCGTTCTTCGTTGATGATCACGCTCAGTTCTTCAGGGTCGATATCCTCAAATGCCCATGAGATTTCGAGAATCCATTCCGCCACGTCATCAGCATTGTGATCCTGCAAACGAGCGAGGCCGGATGCAAGCAAGTTGGCCCGAGCAATTGACGACAGGTTATCGACCGCAAGCAACTTCGTTGGCGAGGATTCGATGAGCGACAACACCTCTCCGGCTCGTTTCGGTCCAATACCGGGCAGCCAGGCAACTTCAGCGGAGAGCCTTTTCCGGGGATTGGTCAACTCCGAACGCGCCTCCATGCACTCATTTGAGTCGAACAGAAGGCTGCGTTCATCGGCCAATTCCATGATCCGCCGACGGTTATCGCGGGGGCTGGCATTTAGAATGTGAAAATGATTTTGTAAAAGGTCCATGCTCCCCTCCGGTTACTTGTCATCCCAGACGAATCCGATGCGTCTGCTTTTTTTCTCTTGGTCTTTAGGAAGGCTGTTCAACGCTGCCTCAATGCTGGTTTGATCGAGCTCTGTCTTCCCGGCCTTGGCAGCGAGCCGTGCGGCCTCGCGTATGACAAACGCCGAGTCGGAGAGAGCTTTGCCGGTAAGCGCATCGAGGATCTTGTTCACGTTAAGATCATCAGCTTTCGGCAGCTTGCTCAAGAGTGAGTCCACCAGCGAAGCCACTTCTTCCCTCGACGGCATGCCAACCTCGATGATGTGGTCAAACCGGCCGCGACGCAGAATGGCCGGATCGATCATCTCGATCAGGTTCGTCATGGCGACAATCAGCACCTTGTTCTTGATGGCTTCCGGAATCCGCCGAAGGAACTCGGCTACTTCCTCGACGTGATGCAAGCCGGACGAACTGCCAGAGCGCCTGTCTGACAGGAAAGATTCCATCTCATCAATGACGATAACGGACGGAGCGCCATCAATCGCCTTGTCAAAAACCTCGGAGATCTTCTTGCTGGTTTCGTGAATGTAGGGGCTGCCCACACTGTTGGAATCAATCGAGTAGCTGGGCCAATCGATAAACTCGACAAGACGTTCCACGGCAAAGGTCTTTCCACAGCCCGGCGGCCCATGCAGGACGATGGCGGAAGGAAAATCGATGCCCAAAGCCTGGTACTTCTCGGCATTGAAGATGATGTCGATGACGTGTTCGTTAAAAAACTCTTCGAGCTGTGGACGCCCAGGAAGCCTGAAGACTTTAGCCTCGTCCAGTTCTTCTGGGGATTGCGGATTTTCAGGTTTGACAGCCTCCTTGGGGATGGTGGTTTTTGCTTCGGTCTTGGCTTGAGAGGCGGGTTTGCGCTTAGCCAGTAGACCCGCATCAGCAGGTACGCTAAACCCGGCGGTCTTCACTATTTCGGCCAGATCGCCAGCAGGCATCCACCCTGTCAAGTTGGTCAAACGCCTGAAGGACTCTGTGGAGATGACGACCCCTCCGGTTATCCAAGTACCCAAAACCACTTCATCATCGACGTGGGGTGTCAGCGTCCAGGCCGGGAGCAGTCTGGAGTACTGCTCCACATAAACAGCATCATGAAATGAGGCATCCTGCGATAGCTTCCGAGACTCTCTGAGGGCGAAAGCGAAGGCCAGTGCATCAACCTTGCTTTCGGGCGACTTGCCATTTTCAACTGGAGTCAGGGAGTACTTCTTATGGCTGCTCAGACTGCGGAATGATTCAGTTCCAGACGAAACCTCTGTGAACAAGGATTCGTCGAGATAACCGCAATCATTCCACTTCCGCATCAGCTCCGGGTGCGTGACCAGAATATTGTTGGAGCCATTGGTATCAAAAATCTGCCAATCGTCACAGGAATAGAGGAGTGACCGAATTTTCGAACCATCCGGCAAATCGTACCCTTTAGGCAACCATAAGTCGTTCTCCATAAATCATCCCCTTATAATATTGGCTACATCGAACATCTCGTTGTCTGGGCTGCCGCCGATCTGAATCATCGAAAGCTGGGCGACAACGGCGCGAAGTTTTTCAATGTCATCTGAGCGCATGAGTTGCGTGCCGATCTGGGCGAGTTCCTCGAAACGGTGCTTATCTGCAAACAAATGGGGTGAGTTGATCATCGATTTGAACCGCTCGACCACGAACCAATCCTGCCGCCAGAGGATCTCGAAATTTTTGCCTTTCAGCTCATCTATGTGGTGCTCGAAGTCTTTGTCATTTCTGTCGATTGAGCGCTGTGCAGTTTTTGCCAGATTGTCAAAAGCTGACGCCTCGGATGGTCGGGCATGTTGGCGGATATACTCATCAAAGAAGGACACGACGCCGTCGAGGTCAATCTGCCGGATTTCCTTGAGATGCTCCTTTCGTACCTGGGCAAGGAGTTTGCGAGCCTCAAGAACCTTTTCCATGGCCTCTTGAGACTTCTCTGTTTCTGCTTCATCGGGATCGAGCGAGACTGCAGATTCAAGTTTCTGCCGTGCTTGGTCCAGTTTCGGGTTCTCCACGACCTCGTTGATCTCGTCGATGCGATTCAGGGTTCGTTCGCCTTCTTCGACAACCATGACGGCCGCTGCAGTGTAGTCGAGTTGTCCCTCCTGGCGGGAATAGAAGTTCTTACCGGAGTGGAAAGTGCCGCCGATACAGGGCACAGAGACCTTAATATTGATGTTGCCGGAGTCTAGGATCTCGTATTCACATTCCAGATCGGCACCGGCGGGAATCACGCCGTCACCGAAATCGGAGCCGGAAATCTTCAATACCCCGATGGGGCGGTTGTCGGTAATGGGGTCCTCGATTTCGCCCTCCCAAAGCTTCAGGTTGAGTGACCCCGAGGCACCAGATTTTAGCGACTCAGCCGCTTTGAAAATCTTTTTGCCCTTCTTAGGCAGCGAGTCACCCGAGCGAACCAAATAGTCGAGTACCGGTCGCCCGCCGAGTTTCTCCAATACCTCAATGCCGACCGAGTGAGAGGCTGGAATGGCATCTACTGAGGCAGCGGTTCGGGTAATGACGATCTTGTCCTGTTCCAGGGCAATGGGTCCGCCTACGGAATCGAAAACAAATACCTTGAAGGTGTTGTCGCCGGTTTTTGTCAGGGTGACGTCGATGGTTGCGCCATGCTTGAGAGGCAGTCGGCCGGAGGTCCAACCAGTATCGACGCAGTCGACCTGAAACTCTGAGCCTGACGCAGCTTGGCCAGCCAATTGAACAGCGATCTTGGCCTTAACGTCCGGTGTACGGGCAATGTAGTTGAAAGACAGCGCCAGCCCACCGCCAGAGGAAATCTGCCCACGGGTGTTTTTGCGTGATCGGTTCTGGGAGCTCCAGTCGATGGATTCGGCAAACAGGCTCGCCCCTTCGGCCACGGCCGTCATGGGATTCACATCGGTGTTCCCTGGAATCCCCAGCTCAAAGGCAACTTTGTCGCGCAGGGGTTTGTAATTGGTCGGTCCACCGACGAACACAATGCGCTCCAGGTCGTGCGGAGATAGACCCGCCTTATTGAGCGTTTCTCGAGCAGACTCGATTGATTCACCAACGCGTTCGGCAATGAGCTTGTCGTAGGTGTCACGCTGCAGAGGAATATCGAGATAGATTTCATTGCCGTTGAGATCCCTTACCCGAGCCTCGGTTTCCGAGAGGCTGATGACCGAATCCTCGCGGGCTGATAGTTCGATCTTGGCGCGTTCGGTGGCCCAGATGGCCAGACGAAGCAGCGACTTGAAGCTCGGATTCACAGAAAAGTCTTCTGGGAGGTCGAAGTTTTCCAGCAACCAAGGGCGGACAACGTTATCGACAAGGACGCGGTCGAAATCCCGGCCGCCACACATGGCGATACCACCGTGGGCGAGAAGGTTAACCCGCCCACCAATGCTTTCAGCAATGGCGATATCCAGTGTGCCGCCACCCAGGTCATAGATCAGGAACATGCCGTCGGTATTGCGGGCACGCATAACACTCATGACCGCGGCAACCGGCTCCTGCATAAGCGCGACCTTGCCGAGACCTGCCATGCTGGCGGCCTGCATGGTGGCGTCCTTCTGCATCTGGTTAAACGCCGCAGGAACGGTGATAACGGTTCCGGTATCGGGATCATTCCTGATTTCTTCCGGCATATAGCCGAACAGAACCTTCAATACCTCTGCGGAGCATTCTTCGGGAGTTTTGGTGAGGTTCACCGCAGAAAAATGCACGGGCGTGCTCGTTCCCACAAGCCGCTTGAACAACATCGCAGAGTTATCCGGACTATGCGGAGCGGAATCGTAGGCCCGCTTGCCCACGTATTTGTTGCCGCGCCGATCGATATAGATCGCCGATGGCGTCACATCATTTTGTTCAGGACTCTTCCAGATGCGGGTTTCGGAGCCGTCATAGGAACAGATCGCGCTGTTTGTTGTACCCAGGTCAATGCCAACGAAATTTTTCATAGTTCCACCTTCCTCAAAGTGACGGTTCCTGTCTTAACCAAACCTTCTTTCCCCATAATGATCGGCTCGAGCATCTGTTCGACCATCAAGGCATCCTTCGCATCGAATTCTTCGATATTCAGTGGAGTGGCGGCCATGCCGGGATCGAAGGGATGCCCCTCAACGTTGACGATCCTCAGTTCCGCCTGCTCCAAAGCCTCTTCGACTTTTTTGATGAACCACCGGAACTGGCTTTTGTATCGGTTCTGTTCTCCGGCATCGAGCTTCGTGAGCAGACGATCGAACACTCGGCCAAAGCGCCAGGATTCAACCGCCATGCTGATCACCGCATTCCTCATGGCCTCGGGGGCCGTTGTGGTTTGTTCAGAGTCCGCCATATTTTTCTCCGTATCTTATTTAGATTTTCTTGCCTTAGCGATCATATACATCCAGCTCTTTAATAGTGTTCCCGTATATACCCATATGCCTTCTCGAAAAGTTCCTGCTCTTTATGAAGCTTATATTTGAAGAGCGTCTGTCGGAGAACCTTTTGAATTTCCTTTTGTCCGGCGTGCGTGCTTTGCCAGCCATCGAACCGGGTTACCCGAACGATCTTGTCGATGTCCTCAACCACATTGGCAATGATCTGCGGGGTGGTGCCGTTCCTTAGTTCAAGGAATATTTCAGTCAGGGCCTGCTTGTCGTCCGGTATTACTTCTTCATGGGTCTCGTTTTCAAGGCGGACCATATCCCGGGCGGCATCAAGGAGTTCCTTCAACCAGTCCAGACTGCTTAACACACCAGCTTCATATTTATCCTTGAGGCGTTCAAGGCGCTGTCCCAGCTCTTCAAAACGCGGATCATTCTTGGAGCGGACCTTGGCCATAAGCGAAATGTTCAGCTTCTTGGCTTTTTTCTTTCGCTCTTCTTCGGTCAATTCAAAAACAGACTCCGCATCCATGACCAGTTCGTCAATGTCATCTCTGATTCGATCAATGTCAGTGTTCTCATGGATCAGTTTGATGGTTTCAGGCCCGAGCGATTCCCAGAGCAGTGAGCCTAATCCACCCACGGGTTTAATAGATTCATAGACCTGTGCCAGCCAACGGTAATCTTTACGGAAGGCATTCAGATAAGGATCGGGTGTAATGGCCTCCCAAAATCGTTTCAACACATTGAACTGAGCCGCAAAGGCATCTTTCTTTTCATTGCCTACAAGGCAGTCCTGTGCAGCAATCAGCCCTTCATAGCCTTCAACGGTCCGATCGACTCCGGGGAAATATTCCAAACATTTTCCAATTGCTTCAGGAAATAGCTTTTTGAAAGCCTCAACGCTCTCCACCACGCCTTCGATTTCCTTGGGATCGTAATCCAGTGCCTTTGCAACATTTTCAAACACTCCGAGGTAATCAATAATCAGGCCATGCTTCTTTGTGTCACTGTAGAGACGGTTGGTACGGCACATGGCCTGAAGCAGTGTATGATCCTTGAGCGGTTTATCCAAATACATGCAGTAGCAGATTGGCGCATCGAAACCGGTGAGCAGCTTAGCTGTAACAATAATGACCTTAAGCGGGTCAGTGGCATCACGGTAACGATCAAGAAGTTGTTCCTGAGCTTCAGGGCTGGCATCGATCCCTTGCCACCGCTTGAAGTCTCCCTTCTCAATTGGAAGTCCTAATTTCTGCCATTTAAGCCAATCCGGTGCTATTTTTTTAGGTTTTCCGTTTTCATCGGTTTCTTTTTCAATCGTGCCCTGGGAAATGTTCATCACCACTTCAACAGCATCTTTTCCGAGTTGCTCGCAAAGGAGATAATACATCCGAACCACAGCCTCGCGGTCATAAACGACGACCATCCCTTTGAACTGTTTTGGGGCGACGTGGCTTTGATAGTGATTCGTAATATCATCAGCGATGGCAGTTATGCGCTTGGGTGCTTTCAAAAGATGCGCCAGCTTTCCGGCCTTCTGAGAGATAAAAGCTTTCTCTTCCTCATTAAGGTTGTTTTGCTCCGCCAGTTCATCAAATCCCTGATCGATGGTTTCCCGGTCAATGCGCAATTCAACCAGACGAGGTTCGAATTTGACAGGCAGAGTCGCCTCATCACGAATAGACTGTTTGTAGGAATAGCGATTGAGATATCTGCCCGGGTCATTGGGAGCGCCGAACAGCTTAAAAGTGTTTCGTTCAAGACCTGAAATCGGCGTACCGGTCAATCCGAAGAAAAAGGCGTTCGGCAGAGCCCAGCGCATCTTTTCGCCCAGACTGCCTTCCTGCGTGCGGTGAGCCTCATCCACCAACACGATGATGTTATCCCGAGGATTTAAACCATCGGTGTTGTGTTCATCAATTTCCACTTCATCGAATTTGAAGACGGTTGTGATAAGAATCTGCCGGGAGTCCTGCTTCAATTCCTGAGCAAGGGCCTTACAGGATTTTACCGGCGTGACGTTTTTAGTCGAAGCGTTATTGAAAACCGAATTGATCTGACTATCCAGATCCACACGGTCAACGACCACCACAACCGTGGGGTTTTTCAGGTCTGGATCTGCTTTGAGCATCTGCGCCGCAAACAGCATCAAGAGTGATTTACCGGAACCCTGAAAATGCCAGATCAGCCCCTGACGCGCATCCTGTGTCTTTACACGCTCAACAATGGCTTTGGCCGCTTCATATTGCGGATAACGAGGCAGAATTTTGATTTTGAAGCTTGGTTTACCTTCACCCTGCTTGACTGTTGAGAACACCACAAACGACTGCAGAATTTCCAATAGTGTCTTCGGGTGCAGCAGACGCTCCGCACTCTTCAGCACCGTGCGCATATCCTGCGGTATTTCTTCCCGTTCCTCGGTGCTGTGCCACGGAGCCCAGTTTTTGAAACGGGCACCAATTGCACCGTAATAAAAGGTCTTTCCTTCTGAAGCGAAGCAGAGCAGGTTCGGCACGAAAAAGGCTTTCTGATTTTCCCAGTAATGCTTTTGACCACCCAGAAAATCCGCCGCACCATCCTGCCAACTGATGGCGTCGCGCACCGGTGTTTTTACCTCACCGACAACGAGCGGCAGCCCGTTGACATAGAGGACCAGATCAAAGTAACAGTCTCTCGTACCAGTAAACTGAACCTGTTGGCTGACCACGAAATGATTATTCTGAGGGGTATCAAAATCGATTAGATGGATCGTGATGTGTTCACCATCTTTTCCCAAAGGCATGGAAACACGGCCCAATAGCCAATCCTGAAAAATCTCATTGGCCCGGATGAGCCCGCTGTAACCTGCTTCCAGCAGAACGCCACGCAGGCGGTGGATCACTTCATCCGCCAGATCCGGGTTGGCTGCCAGTGGTTTATTCAGCCTGCACAGCGCTTCTTTAAGCCAGATATCGACAAAAACATCCTGCGGCTGCTTGCCGTAGAGCACCAGATTTTCACCATGGACATATTTCCACTTCAGGTCTCTGTTGCCCGCAATGTATTCCGCCGTCTCTTCAGCCACCATGCCGGTTTGAGCCGTGACGGGTTTACCAACGAGGTGGTCGCGTAGAGCATTCTCGATGGTGTTCATCTCATTGAAGCTCATTGGACACCTCCGTTTAAACTTTCGATGAAAAGGCTGTTTGAAACAGACTTATATCGGATTAGCTTTTGCTCTACAGTGTGTTTTATGGACATCACCTTACTTAGCATATCAACAATCTTTTTTTGTTCTTCAATTGGCGGGAGTGCTATCCATAGGTCTCGAACTTGAGTTAGGCTTATATTAGGTTGTGCGCCAACAGTTTTTATTCCGGAGAAATGTTGTTTTACGAAGGAAGTTTTTAGGAAGTGCATTAAGTATTGACCACAAAGATGCTCTTGCTTCGGTCTAATAATAGCCACAGCTTGATTCGTATTTGCTGGTAATATTTTTTGGTTAACAATTGCTGTTCGCCCTATGGTACCGGCAATCGTCAACAACACATCGCCATCGCTAAGTTGAGAGCGTTTGAAACTTTCATGACATTCTTCACTTACATAAGCGACTTGCTCATATATAAAGCTGCCCGATTCGGATAATGACTCACCTTTAATAAAACTGATTCCTTTGTCCTGAAAGCTGAAGCCTGCTGTTGTCGGCGTTGTACCTTTGGTTATCCATTCGCAGATTTCTTTAAGTTGCACCGGCTTCCAATTGTTCGGGATGAAACCCAATATGGTATCTTTTTTGTTTTCTGTATTAATGCCCTCGAAAAGCATATGATCTGTTAGCCTATTCAAGCATAAGACGTTTGAACTATAAAGAAGATCACTTTTTCGATAGCATTCCTCCAACTTCTCCAGCACTTCGAGGATCTCTTTCTGGCGCTCAATCGACGGCAGAGGGAATTCCTGAGTTTCCAACGTTTTCCACTTGATGGTTGGTGAAAGAGACCCTTCCGATATCGCTACAGCCCGATCCATAAACATGTCGGATTGCATGAAGAAAGGCAGCAAACCGGGAATGATTTTGCCGACCACCTCTTCAAGAACCATGGCATGAGCCGAACAGATCCCATCAAAGTCTGCCACTGCAACCTTTTTCTGATAGGCGCGTCGTTTCCCAAAAATAATCTGTCCCGGGCAAACGCGAAGTTTCTGACCCTTCACATCTGCAGGAACGCCTCGGCGTGTAATACGAAGCGATTGAGGATCTAAATGTTCAAGGCCAACATATACCTCTAAATCTGTTTCCGACGGCTCCACACGTTTCGAGATGTTCTTGGCAATCTCCCCAAACTTAACGATCTGCCACCCGTCCTTTATCTGTTTTTCTGAAAGTTCTATTGCCATAGTTACACCTGTATTCCTGATTCTGCCTTCAGATAGCGCACCGGCTTTGACAGTTTAATAATCTTGTTTTCATCTACAGCCTTTTTCAGCCACACATTGAGCTGTGTTTTGTTCACATCCAAGGTCTCGGCAAGTTCCTCGGCTGTGGCCGGGCAATCCAGTTTATTCAAAATGACTGGCAGAACGACCTGATATATTGATGCGGGGCACTCCGGTGTTTTGACTTCGGGCTCAACTACAGACTCTGGTTCAGCGATTGCTGGTTTTTCTTCCACAACCTCGGTGGCTGGTGGCGGCTCTTCAGCGGGAGCAGTTTCTTGGGCTGCCTGAAAATCAAAGAGGCTTGGATTCTTTGGAT
>Ga0209665_1001820_pt1 | contig 11694 bp, 10 predicted proteins | sample SaaInlV_200m_DNA_2_FD_184675 | JGI IMG/M metagenome (GOLD analysis project Ga0209665, IMG submission 184675) | Marine microbial communities from expanding oxygen minimum zones in the Saanich Inlet - Saanich Inlet SI074_LV_135m_DNA (SPAdes) (version 2) | ecosystem: Environmental > Aquatic >... | reverse complement strand
GATGAGTCGGCGCCTTCTGTGAAAGTAGCTCCATCTATAGAGTACAACCTCAGAATGATATTTGCTACTATAAATAATGCCAAAAGAGTGGCATCATAACGATATTTATAAACTGCACTCACTTTACAATCTTTAATTTTTTATATGCATACAAAACCATTTTTAGCAATAATACCCCATGCCTAAAACGTGATATCTGGGTCTCTCCATACTCCCTTGCAGCATAACGTATTGGTACTTCAACCATCTTCAAATTAAGTTTAGCAGATCCAAAGATTAGATCAAAGTCACCAAAAGGATCAAAGTCACCAAAGTAACTACGGTTGGCTACAATCTTCATGTAGTTATTCTTTGTCATAACTTTAGTTCCGCAGAGAGTATCAGTGAGGCGTTGATTTAGGAGCCAGGTAAATAGTACAGAAAAAGTACGGTTTGCCCAAAAGTTAAGAAAGCGCATTGCCTGATCATCCATAGGATAGACTAAACGAGTACCATTAATATATTCTCCCTTTCCACTAGCAATCGCTTTGTAGAATTTTAGAAGATCCTCAGGAGGAACGGTAAGGTCTGCATCAAGAATCATGAGTATATCCCCATTAGCACTCTCAAAGCCTTTACGAACAGCGTCACCTTTACCTTTCCCATCTTGCACTAATACCTTTATGTTGTTATCAGGATAAGTCTTTATCACACGATGAATTTCGTCAAGCGTACCATCTTGACTATGGCCTTCTACAAATAGAATCTCAATATCTTTACAGAAAGCAGGAATACGTTTAACAGCATTTTCTATGTTGCCTTGCTCATTACGACAGGGAATAAGTATTGTAGTTGATGGATTATGCAATGCTATGTTTCGTAGAGGTCGCGCAACAAGGTAATTCCTTAGGGACATTCGACGTATTAGGGGCAGCGTCCCTATAAAGTAATTAATAAACGAACCCAACCCCAGGAAACTTCTTGGTACAAGCTGACGCCACTCACGTTTTATCGATTCAAAATCTGCAAGATGAAGAAAGCCTATAGTATCTTCGGTTGAGAGCCAATTCATCTCTACTGATGGCATCTTTAATCCAATTTTTTCCCCCAGCTTAAGAATTGGCTCCCATCTCCATGAATGATAGGCAATGATAAGGCGTGTCTGTGGAGTACAAAGCGAGTGCAAACCAGCAAAAGCTTCTTCGCAATCATCAAGATAGCCAATCGTATCCGAAAGTATAATAACATCAAAAGTCCCCTCGAGAGATTCAATGAAGTCAGGATCTTCAAGGTCGCCCTGAATAAAACCAAGATGAGGAAAATTTTTCTGTGCTACCTCTACCATGCCTTGACTTAAATCAACGCCAACGCCATAAGAAGGCTTTAAAGAGTTCAATAGCCGACCCGTGCCACAGCCAAGGTCTAGTACACGTTGTCCCTCGTTTACAAGAAAACGCATATATGTATAATCATCTTGATAAAAATAACGATTCTTATCCATCCATGCATCACGGCTATCGGCAGTGAAATCTGCCTGTTCTTGTATTTTTCGTTTTCTTTCAGTTAACTTCATTATTCAACATTAGTTTCTAAACCAGATGAATGATCGCCAAGAAGCCAAATCAACCCACCTGGTAAAGCGATTGCCAGCATCAACAGACCATATAAAATAGATAGTGCTAATGCCTCCTCGGGCATAACCCCAAGATAGCCTAACCCTACCACCATTACTCCTTCTCGTACACCCCAGCCAGCAATAGAGATTGGAATAGTCATAAATAATGTAACTAATGGGACCACCACTAAAATACCAAGCCATTCAATCCCCAATCCTAGCCCCTCTGCAAGAACCATGACAGCTATTATAGATAATAGATGTACGATTATAGACAATATAATTAATTTTGAACCAGAAGATTTTGAGAACATCAACTGTCGCCCCTCAAAAGCCAATGCATACAATCCTCGTATAATTCTCCAATGCGACAATTTCTGTGGAAGAAAATCCAGTATAAAAATTACACTAATAACGCCCAGCATTCCAGCAGCAACAAGAACTACTCCCCACTGTGCAATTGAACCCTCTAACCTATTAAATAAAAGTGGAGTTGTCGACAGAACCAAAACCACCAAACCCATCATACCAGAAAGGCGATCTAATAAAATTCCAAGAGAGGCACTTCTCACACTACTACCACCCCGACATAAATAGTAACCCCGTATAGCATCTCCTCCAATGCTAGAGGGTAGCGCTTGATTGAAAAATAGACCAATCCAGAGGTAACGTAATATCTTCACATACGTAGAGTAAAAATTAAAGTGTTCTAGTACTCTTCTCCATCTAATGGTAGCAACGAGCGTCTGTATTATCAGCACCGCTAAAGCCAACAGAAAGAATTTTAGGTTAGTATTTTTTAGTAACTGGATAGTGCCACTAATATCAGTATTTTTCAGGATTAATGTAAGCAGTCCAACGGATAAACAAAGCTTAAATATGATGAGTATTTTCTTTTTCAAAATCAATATTTCTTTCAGTATTCTAACTATTATATTTTTGGCTATTTCTAATCAATAGTCAAATCGTCTGTCCAGGAGTTTTAAACATACAAGAGTGTATATTATTTAGTCGTTTATTATAACCGAACACTTATCAACAATCCTTTCTTGATTGGCAGACTTCAGGTAAGGATGCATTGGAAGGCTCAATATTCTATCGGATACATTCTCTGCTACAGGGAGATTAAATTCACTTGTCTGAAATGCTATCTGACGATGAATAGGAATTGGATAATGAATTGCTGTCGGTATGCCTATTTCTAACAACTCTCTACTCAACTTATCACGATCCTCTACTAAAATGGAATATTGTGAATAAATATGAGTATTCCCAGACAAAACACTTGGGGGCTTGATTGTTGGGCACCTATCACGTATTAACTTTGTATACTGATTGCCAATATTGTTACGCATTAATACCTCTTGTGGGAATATTTCAAACTTTGCGAGTAATATCGCAGCTTGAATAGTGTCTAGCCGCCCATTAATTCCAATTAATGAATGATGGTACCGTTTGTCTTGTCCGTGATTACGTATTTCTCTTAGAAATTTTGCTAGGTTATCATCATTAGTAAAGATTGCCCCACCGTCACCATAGCAACCTAATGGCTTACTCGGAAAAAAACTGGTGCAGCCTATTGTTGAAAGACCACAAGACATCTTTCCGTTATACATTGCTCCAAAACTTTGCGCTCCATCTTCTATTACAGGTAATCCATATTTTTTTGCAATTGCATTAATTTTATTCATATCAGAACATTGACCAAATAAACTAACGGATAAAATTAACCGTGTTCTTGTTGTAATAGCATTCTCAATCTCACTAGGATTAATATTATACGTCTCTTGGTCTATATCTACATAAACCGGCCTTGCACCAAGCAAAACAATCATTTCAACAGTTGCAATAAAAGTGAACGGTGATGTTATTACTTCGTCACCAGGCCCAATACCCAGAGCCATCATTGCAATTAATAGAGCGTCACTCCCTGATGAAACCCCAATACAATGGTTAACTCCAACATATGCTGCTAACTTCGCCTCTAGTTCGGAAATTTCTGGCCCATTAATATAACAACCGTGATCAAGAACTTTTTTAATATTTTTATCAATATTTTCCCTAATCAAACTTTGTTGTGCTTTTAAATCAATAAAATTCATATTTAATGTTTATAGTAATACAAGTATTTGTTTAAACTAACTTCTACTAAAAAATCCCATTTGTATAATTTCTAAAAAAAATACTATCGTTAACTTGTTAAGTTCAAATAGATAATTCTCAATTCTTTAGCGTAACGACTAATACTAAAGTAATTAGTAACTTTCTTGTGTAATTTTTCTGCATATTGAGATAGTCTTTCTGGATCTTGACTGAGTGTAGAAATTCTATCTGCCAACTCAGATGGGTCAATTTGCATTGGTGAGCATAATTGTTGTGTAGTTGGGTCAACAACATACTCAGGTATAGGCATAGCATCAACAGTAGTTTCGAACGTAATTGGTTTTGTTGGTTTAATTAACTCGCCAGTAACATAATTTTCAATAATTTCAGGAATACCGTCAATATTTGACGCTAGCACTGGCACTTTACACAAGCCCGCCTCAATGCAGACATTTCCAAGTGGCTCACGTATTGATGGCACTACAAGTAAATGAATCTTAGTAAGAAATTTAAGTGGATTTTTTACACGACCAACAAATTGAATATTTTTTAAACCTATTGCCTGTATTTTAAGTTTATCTTTAAGAGATCCATCGCCAGCGATAATCAATTTAATATTTTTACCTGTCAAGTAGTGCATTGCTTCAATTAAAACATGGATCCCCTTTGGAGTGTCAAGCCGACCAATAAATCCAACGTAGAAAGTGCCTATAGCTTTAGTTGTTAGTGGTTTTTCTCCACATTTGATAGACGTATCAATACCATTGTGAATAATTTTTATTTTCGTATCTGATATAAAAAACTTCTTTTCCAATATAATCTTAGTTGCTTGGGAATTAGCGAGAATCAAAGTAGCCTTCCATGCAATAAATCTCAACAAAAAACCGTATTTTGATGATAGATTCCATGCAGTTCCTCTTTCATGAACAATCAAGTTAGACACCGGCAATACCAACAGCAGAAGCGCAACCTTTGGACTGGATAAATTATTGTAAAAATGAACTATTTTCTTTCTAGAAACAATATCTAGAATTAAAAAAAATAGGTTAAATAAATTTCTAATATTAAGAATATTAACGGGTAAATTGTATTGTGAATCAACCTTACCATTGGTATACACTTTGTGCTTATAATTAGTCTCTTGCTTTAACTCAAACTCCATATATTCAACAAAATTTCTTTGCACACCCCCAACACCAGAAAGTCCTACATAATGGGAGACTTGTATTACTTTACCACCCCTACTTAAATCAACTTTCACTTATCACCACGCACTAAATCTGTTATTAATTTCATCTCAACTGCCACCCTCTCATCCCAAGACCATAAAAAATCTTTCTTTTTTGTCCTTATGAGTTTTGACATTTCTTCTCTTTTATCCCTCGACGAAACAAGCGCATACAGGGCCTTTGCCAATATATCCGGACTTTTAGCTGGGGTAGTTACAACAGAATTACCTAATAATGTATTGGTTACAACATCAATACCATTATCCATTTGTTGTGCAGGTATAACCATGCAACTATTGGACTGAATTGCTTCAAGATTTGAGTTGCTCAAATTACCAAGATGATTCATTGACACATAAATATCACTTAGTTTATGAGCTGCAAAGATTTGCTCATGTGGTAAACGTTCGATAAAAGTAAAGTTATTTACAAGATGATTTTTTTCAACTAGCTTTTTTAACGCCTTCCCTTCATTGCCAGTACCTATAACAAGAGCATGAATATCTTTTATTCCTTGTTTAAACAATAATAAGATAGCATGTACGAACTCATAACAACCTTTATATTCTTCCAGCTTTCCAACATAAAGAATAATATTATTTTGGTGAGATAAAGCTTGTAATTGACTATCTGATACTTTGCAAGTACTTATATTATCTATTCCATTTAATAACACTTCTCTTCTTACACTAAGAAGAAGTGCGTTCTCTAGCCATAACTCGACCCCACTCCCATCTTGAGTGCAAATAACAAGAGAAAATGGTGAACGATAAGCCCATTTAAAAATACGGTTTATTAAAGTATTTGAAATTAATGACTTTCTCATAGAGGGGTAAACCCCCATCACTCTAAATACTATAAGAGTTCGTTTTTGATATCGAGATAATAATGCCGCAACGATTATATTAGCATGATCACAATAAACAATATCAGGTTTAAATTTTGACACTTCTTTAATAATAGCTAAAGACTGGCGTATTTCACGAAAAATCATTGCAATTTTCCTGGGAAGCCAAGAAAAATAAAAATTTATTCCGGCTAAAACCGTAATTTTATTGTCTAATCCTTTAATATAAAAACTAGAATCATCTGCTTTTTTCCATGATGATCGATATCCTATTCCACTGTCTTTTACCGAGAAAATAAATCTTACATCATACTTTCTATCTAGCTCCTTAATAATTTTATAAATTGTGGGAACGCCAGTAGGCTTCCATTTCTTGTCTGTAATACTACTCTCTAAACCAGAAAACAATCTAGTTGCATAAAGAATCTTCACATGCGTTCCAATATACTATCAATAATTTGTTGTGCAGCATCACCAGTGCCATAATTTTCAAGATAAGGTGAATTAGCAATATCCATATGCAATGTTGACTTCAGGGATGCAACAATGTTATCTTTATTATTTGGGGAGACCAGACGATTCCACCCATTTTCTAATGTTTCCACCCATTCAGTTTCATCTCTAATAGTTACACATGGGACCCTTGCAAAATATGCTTCCTTCTGTAGACCTCCGCTATCTGTAATTACAAGACTTGCTCCATTCAATAGGGAAATCATAGTTTGATATGAGACAGGATCAATAATACTAATCCCATTAAGTGAAATAGCCAACTTTTCAACCATTTTTTTTGTCCTAGGATGTAAAGGAAGAACTATACGCATATCAGTAGAAATACTTTGCAGTGAAGAAAAAATATTATACAAATATTTAGGATTATCTGTATTTTCTGCACGATGAATTGTGGCTAGCAAATAATTATCATGTTGCAAACCAAAACCCGACAGGACTTCGTCAGAGTTCATTTTATTAGAGTAATAAACATAGCTATCGTACATAACATCACCAACAAGTAATGCATTATCACCTCTACCCTCCAAAACCAGGTTATTTATCGCAGTAACTGTTGGGCAAAATAAAATATCAGATATACTGTCAGTCACAACACGATTGACCTCTTCTGGCATACCTTTCCTGAATGATCTTAATCCCGCCTCTACATGTGCTAATTTACAAGGCTTCTTTGCCGCCACTAGTGCGCCAGCTAAAGTTGAATTGGTGTCACCATAAACAAGTATTAGGTCAGGACTCTCAATCTCGACAACACTCTCTAGCTTAGTCATGATTAAACCAGTTTGCTGAGCATGACTCCCACTACCAACATTAAGATTATATAAAGGAGTGGGGATACCTAACTCTCGGAAAAATAACCCTGACATATTATCATCATAATGCTGTCCGGTATGGACAACAACCTCTTCTATGTCATCAAATTTTTTTGAATTTAAAATTCTAGACACTGTTGATGACTTAACAAACTGGGGACGTGCGCCAATAACGGTCAATATCTTCAGAGCATTACTTTTCGACACACGCCATCCTCCAAAATATATTTACTCCCAGTACTCTCACAGAAGAAAATATCTTTTTCAGTTTGAGTAAATGACATTCTTTGTCCATATTCACTTATCCACCCAATCTGGGTAGCTGGAACACCAATCATAAGTGCATAATCTGGCACATCTTTAGTTACTACTGAACCTGCACCAATAAATGCATATTGACCAATTTTGACTCCACAAATAATTGTACAATTTGCACCTAATGTTGCACCTTTTTTAACTAACGTACTGCGATATTCCTCTTTTCTTGATATAGCAGATCTAGGATTGATTACATTAGTGAAAACCATACTTGGACCACAAAAAACATCATCTTCTATAGTGACATTATCATATACTGAAACATTGTTCTGAACCTTTACATTGTTTCCAATTTTTACATTATTTCCAACAAATACATTTTGCCCAAAGACACATTCATTGCCAATAATAGCACCTGAACAGATATGCACCCAGTGCCAAATTTTCGACCCTTTACCAATTTGGGCGCCATCATCTACAATGGCTGTCTTGTGCACTTGATAATCCATCCTAATACTCTATTGGTAACGAAATAGTCTTCCCATCTCTTGCGGATAAATATGCCGCAATTAGCACTTCTAATGACTTTAACCCCTCTCTGCCATCAGTCTCTGGTTCTACCTCTCCTCTCAGCACCTTTATTATGTTTTCATAATAAAGTGGGTGGCCAAAACCATAAATAGAAGTTGTTTTATAACTGGCATCATTTACTTGTTTGTCGTAATCTTTTGGCTTATCAAATTCCCAATGTTGAATATCATTAACCGCAACACCGCCGATCTTAACCGTTCCATTTTCACCAAGAATGGTAATACTCCCTTCTAGATTTTTTGGATAAGTAAGCATAGTTACACTCATAGATCCTAACGTTCCTTTACGCCATTTGATATTTATCACACCAGTATCCTCCACCTCAATATCACGAGTGGTTGTCATCATCGCATGTATTTTATCTATTGGCCCAATTAACCAATCTAGTAAATCTACATAATGACTAGCTTGATTCATAAAAGCACCACCATCAAACTCCCATGTACCTCTCCACTTTGCTTGATCGTAATACGATTGAGGTCGGGTCCAGAAAACATTAATATGCACCATATTAATCTTTCCAAAACGATTTTCCTCTATTGCACGTTTTAACAGTTTGAGTGTAGCATTAAATCTATTTTGTTTAACAACAAAAAGTCTTACCCCGGCATCATCACATGCTTTAACCATGCGTAATCCATCATCCCAACGAGTGGCCATAGGTTTTTCTGTCATCACATTTACACCGTGTATGGCACAAATCTTAGTCTGTTCTGCATGGATACCACTTGGTGTACATATAGCAACTAAATCAAAATTTTCATTATCAAGCATTCTTCCTAAATCAAGATACCCCTTAACATTGTGCTGCCTTTCACACTGAGATAATACTTTTGGATTAATATCACAAATTGATATCAACTCAATATTATTCTGATGTATTTTTATAGAATTAAAATGATTTTTAGAGATTCGTCCACAACCAACAACAGCTATTCTTATTTTTTTATTCTTTGATAAAATCATTTGTTATACGTTATTTTGGAAAATTATTAGATATTTCCTTAAATCCTTTATTATTTAAATATTTTTCAACTAACCATGACACAAAATGCCTTTGCCTTCTCTTATCGAGCAACACTTTATAATAAGGTGTAATCGAGCTATTTGAAGTATCGTCTAAAAAATACTGAAATACTCTTTGCTCAAACACATGCCAAGTATCCACACCAAAAGGATAAAGAAGCGCTTTAGATGCTAAACGAGAAAATCTTAATGAATTCGAATTAATTCTACGTGAATTTATAGGAACATTATGCCAAACTCCTCCCCAATTATTCTCCTTTAATACATTTTTATACAAATTTTGATTTATTTTATAAATTCTAGGGACGCCTTCCCAAAAATCAAGCATCTGATTACTCCATAATGGCATACGCCAATTATAGTCATGAAATTCGTAAGAACGTTGCATATTAACAATGTACTTGCTTTGTCGTCCAAGATACTCCAAACATTCAAAGACTCCATGCATCTTATCTAAATCTTGAATATCAGGAACCTCTCTATTTAAAAGAAGATTTTCTAGAGCATCTTTGATGTACTTATCATTATCTTCTGATCTTAATATGCCCCACAAAGAAAAATGTTTATTAAGAAAATCATCCCATGAAGTTTGACACACTTCATTAAAATTAGAAAACTCAAACGATTCTCTTTTCAACGATAATGGTATATGACCACCAGAGATAAAATCTCCCGTATTCCCATTAACAAATACCGCATCTTGAGAAATAATGTTTTTTTCCTTTAAATATCCAACTGCCGATATATCTTGAACAAAAGGGGCCGATGCAAGGGTGTCTGTTTCAGTACAATATTCCTCAAAAATTTTTGATGTAAAGAAATGTTTTTGACTTTTTCTTGTTAATGGCACATGCTCCCAAGGGTAGCCTAATTTTTCTGCAATAGACCGACTCGCTCGCGACTCAAAATTATTATAACCACCATAAGAAAAACAAAAGACATTCTTAAAACCCAAAAAATTCAAAGCACTAACAACAAGTCTAGAATCTCTCCCAGCACTTAATGGAACAACTATTTGTCGATCGTCAACGCTTTTAATTAAATCCTCAAAAGTCTTCACAAAACATTCAGTCAGCTGAGATGTTAATTGCGCCTTATTACGATAATTTATCTTCCAAGGTGAATATGTGTAGTAAAAAGATTTTTTCAACTTGTTATTACTCATTAACAAGCACTCTCCAGCAGTTAGCTGATATATGTTTTTATAAAGTGTTTTATTTCCAACTGTATATCCAGACATTGCAATTTCTAAAGCGGGATTTTCTAGCAACGAATCATTATCTAGATTAATAGATTTTTTGATTGACAATGCACTATTAGAAACCAATTTATGTTCTTTATTATGAAAATAAAAAATAGAGACAGAGCAAATCCTATCTACAGATGCAAAGACATTCTCGCCCCAGTAAAACACAAAGGCAAAATGTCCCATTGTTCGATTTATAATTTCTTTAAAATCAATAATGGATATTTTTTTTTGTATAGTTAATACATCAAGTTCTGCAAAAAGACTGGATCTTTCAATTTCTTTTAAATAGCCACTAAACCATAACACCTTATTATTATTACTGTAGCGAACCCACCCAGATTGCTCTCTCATTAGTAATATTTTTTCTGTTTAAAAATTACCTGGCAGATTCGACTCATAAGCACTCAACTCCTAATTGACAGATGTTAAGCACCTGTCGTTTCAAAAAACAATATCTAACACTTTTCAAGTCTAGATATAATTTATCTAGATACTTAAAAATATCCTAATTTTTGCATTATTACATCCCCACAATCTTCGAAAAACCTATCCACCTCACCCCAATATTTCTTTGGAATTCTCTCATTCCACTGTTTAGAGTGGTGAAATATCGGTTGATTCACTTGCCAATTCCTTAATTTATCGTGCTCAATGCCATCCCTTCTAGTTCCCTTTTCGGTATTCTCGAGTTTAAACCAATTAACTGTATTTTCATGAAAATTTAGCATTAGGTCCTCAAACTTCAAATTGATAAAATTCATAATATTTGTTAACTCTAAATACGGGTTAGCAATTAAATCTTCATATCTTACTAGTAAAACAGACTGCTCATCTAATTGCCTAATAGTTAGCAGAGAATCATCTTTGTAACGCAGTATTGATGCATGAATATCACCAGTTCTCTCATACAATGATGCCACTACATCTCGACCATTCCTAGTCATTAAAATAAATTTAGCGTTTAATACCGCTTTTCTAGCATAATCAATATGCCAAATATGTCTAGGTGTCTTCTCCAGGAAAACACTGCAATCTTCTTTTGATTTTTTTGCGTCCAAATAATGTGATTCTAATAAGGATTCCCATTGTAATGCGTTATATGCCAAGAAGAGATTAGTTTCATATGGCGGATTGTAAATTTTTGAATGCACCCCCAGCATGCGTGCCAATAACGTTGTTCCTGTATGTCCACACCCTGTTATCATTACAAATTCTATCATAATATTATTAAATCATCGACTTGGTAATTCTTTAAACTGAGCTAAGGCTATACCTTTCTCACCAGCAATAGAATAAAACAAATAAAACAAATGTGAATCGTACATTATATACGGGTCCCTTAGTGCATTCTCTGGATCATGCGCAGCACCAGCGCTTGATTGTTTGAGTGGTAATTCAGCGCCCTCGTATTTCTCTTCAGGCCTTATAATTTCTCTGAATTTATCAACTTTCCAATCTTTATCCTTGCTACT
>Ga0209665_1001810_pt1 | contig 11748 bp, 10 predicted proteins | sample SaaInlV_200m_DNA_2_FD_184675 | JGI IMG/M metagenome (GOLD analysis project Ga0209665, IMG submission 184675) | Marine microbial communities from expanding oxygen minimum zones in the Saanich Inlet - Saanich Inlet SI074_LV_135m_DNA (SPAdes) (version 2) | ecosystem: Environmental > Aquatic >... | reverse complement strand
ACCAATGGTCTGGGCCTGGAAGATTATGGTCTAATGTAAAGTGCTTTTCTAAAATAGTAGCTCCTAATGCAACGGCTAATGAAGAAGCTAATGGTCCTTTTGTATGATCTGAGAATCCAATTGTAACTCCTGGTAGTGCATTTTTCAGTGTTTTCAATCTTGCAATATGCACCTCTTCAGGCAACGTTGGATATTGTGAAGTACAAAGCAATATAGCTACAGGATGCCCATCAAACCCGCCCGCAACATTAATGGCATCATATATTTCAGCTAAATCTGACATTCCTGATGATAAAATCAACGGTAATTTTTCTTTTGCGTAACTACGAATTAGCGGAATATTTGTAAGATCATCGGAACCTATTTTTATAGCTGGAATTCCAATTTTTAATAGTAAATCAAGGTCAGTTCTGTTTTGCGGTGTTGACATAAAAGTAATCGATTGCTTGTCGCACTCTTTTTTTATCTCAAACCATTGCTCTTTGGTAAACTCATAACGCTGAAACATGTCCAACATAGACTCTGTAATAACCTTACCTTGTGACTTGTAACTAAATTGTTGACTATCTCCGCAAAACTCTATTGCACGAAAAGTTTGGAATTTTACAGCATCTACACCAGACTCTTTAGCTACCTTAATCATCTGAAATGCATTATCGAGATTGCCATTATGGTTAATGCCTACCTCTGCAATACAATAAGGCTTCTCTTGAGAACCGACTCTTCTATTGCCAATTATAAATGCCATTATCTACCTTAACCTTTTCTCTAAATAGTATTTCATAGTAAGGTCAATCCCTTTTTCAATACTTATCTGATTTTTCCAACCAATTGCCTCAGATTGTGAGATATCTGAATAAAATTTACCAATCTCACCATATCGTTCTGGCATTCTTACAAGTTTACATTTAGAATGATTATACTTTTCAAAAACTTCATGCAAGAAGTTAACGGTAATTGGAACTCCGTTCCCGACATTAAAAACAGAAGATTTAGTATTATTAACACAGTGCAGTGTAAAATCAACTACATCTGAAATATAAATATAATCTCGCACATGATTACCATCTCCAAAAATGGTTATAGGCTCTCCGTTAAGTATTTTTTCTGTAAAAATCGCAATTACACCAACCTCGCCATAAATTGACTGTCTCGGACCAAACACATTACAATAACGTAACACTGTATAGTTTAATCCATAGTTTTCCCGATAATATTTCAAATACTGTTCTGCACAAAGTTTAGCTATTCCATACGAGTATATTGGATCCAATATACTGCCCTCCGATGCTGGTAATTCTATTGGACGCCCATATACAGAAACAGATGAGGCAAAAATTAATTGCTTTATATGGTGCGTCACGCATAGACCGGCTAAAATCAAAGTAGACTCAACAGAACAGCGTACATCGTGCTCAGGATCCTCATGCAACGCATTAGTATTTATTTTACTTGCTTGGTGAATTACATAATCAAACACATACTGTTCGAAAACACTTGTCATAAATTTTTTATCGGATACATCTCCTTGATAAAAGTAAGATTTATTATTTAAATTTGACATCTTTCCAGTGGAAAGATCATCTACCACTACTACAGTATGACCATCAATAATCAACCTGTCTACAATATGCGAACCTATAAAGCCGCAACCGCCAGTTACCAAATATATGTTTGCTTCTTTATTCATATTACTACATGTATTTCAATAATATTTACAGTACCACAATAAGTTCAATAGTCTACTGATTATATTACTATAATTTGTAATCATGTATGCTAACTATCCACATGTCCTACATTAATTCAACTCTAGCCTTACTGGTTTCAATTTTAATTATTTTACATCTAGAGTAGACAATATAGAAATTACTAAACAATATTTTTAATTTAAACGCCTAAATCCTGAGTGGCACACTGGCCCATTAAGGAGTTGATCTACAGAAGCCCCTTCTTCACACTCTTTAATTTGCTTAAATACAGGTTCAATCTTTTCAAAATAATCTTCCAAAACTTTATGTTCATGCTGAATGCAAGCATAAACTGAATTAGTTGCTAGTACGCCATTTTTTAGCATTTCTTGGGTAATCAGTGTTTTATACTTTAACCAATTATCAGAATTTATACTAAATCCGATCAATGCGGGTAAGCCATTAATAGACATATCTAATTTATACTTTTTGCCAAGTTCTAACCAACGTGCCCTAATTTTGTTACCCGTATTAGTAATTACATCCCAACTCTTATCGCGCTCCATTACCTCTAATGTCTTTAATGCCGCTGCTGGACCTATACGTTCTGTCCAAAAGGTACTACTTATAAAGGTTGATTGCGCTGCATCCATAACTTCTCTACGACCTATTATGGCTGTAATTGCATATCCGTTACCCAAAGCTTTCCCAAAAATTGCCATATCTGGCTCTACACTATGCTTCTTATGAAGCCCGCCAAATGTTTCACGAAATCCAGATGTACACTCATCAAATATAAGCACTATTCCTTTTTTTGTTGCAAGTTGTCTAACCTTATTGAGAAACTCATCTTTAGGAGGCTCATTACGCTGTACCTCCATCTTTATCACGCCTATATCATGATTATTTACAATTTCCTCAAGTTCTGAAAAATTATTATACTGAAAAGGGATGGTTGTATCTATTAGACTTCGGGGGACTCCTTTAGGGTCTAACCCTGGCAGCAAGTGCCCATCTAGAGAGCTATCATCACTCAAGTTTGTAGATAAATACCAATCATGCCAACCATGATACCCACAAATGGCGATTTTATCTTTTCCGCTAGCAGCACGTGCAATACGAATTGCAATAGCATTTGCTTCACCACCAGACCGAGCAAATCGAACCATGCTTGCCCATGGATGCATATCGACTAATTTTTCTGCAAGATATACTTCCTCCGGACAATTAAAGGTCGACATGTTACCGGATTGCAATACCTTCATAACTGCTTCATCAACTTCTGGATGGCCATAACCAAGAATATTAGTGCCGATTCCCATAATTGACATATCAACAAATTCATTACCATCCAGATCCCAAACTTTACACCCCTTGGATTTACTATAATAAGCCGGCCATTGGTCAGGAAGAAACATTTCAGCACGTTTTGATAAAAGCATATTGCCACCAGGTATTACTCTCTTGGCTCTCTTCCAAAGTTTTTGACCTATACCCACCTTTGACCCTTCATTACGTATTAAATGTTGATTAGCATAAAAAATATCCGGATGTAAATTCCTAAGTTGTAAAACCTCATTCCATGAAAAGTCTATTTTTGGAGAAAAGTATTCAAAAATAGATTGCACTACCTCATAATCTTCTGGCTCATCAACTGTCCAACGTTCACCTGAATAATTCTCACTATTAACAATATTATTAATTTTAAATTTTCCAGAATTTCTAATAAATGGAGTTACATGTTCACGCTCAGTTAATGTTTTAGCCTCTTTGTATGCAGTTTTTAATGCGAGAAATGAAAAAACCTCAACATCTAATCCGTCAGGATACGTTGGAGGCAACACATTAGACACATAATCTGCATCACTTAATTTATAAGCTTTAATAGCAGCATCCACAATATCTGGATCTATTAACGGGCAGTCGCCAGTAATTCTAACTACTGCATCTGGACTATATTGCAATGCAGTTTGATAGTATCGCTCTAGCACATTATCTTCACTTCCTTGAAAAATATCGTAACCTAGCTTGCTAATATGCTCTACTAAAGGCTGATTTCGCTTATCATTTGATGTTGACAATACAATTTTATCAATCTCTTTAGATTGCTTCAAACGAGAAAACAAGACTTCAATCATTGGTATATTAGCGCTTACTGGCAACATTATCTTACCTGGCAGTCGGGACGACCCCATGCGCGCTTGGACTATTGCAATAATATACATTAAACTATTTTAGATATTTTCTTAAAATTACTTGTGCCGCTCTTTTACCTGCATTACCATCTTTATATGCCGAAAAATAATTCTTAATCATCTTATCACGATCACTTTTTTTATTTCTCCATAATGTTTCAATTTCATCAATAGGCTTTGAAAGAAAATCTTTTAGATTTCTATGAAATTCTGGCTCATTATCATTAAAAACAAATAGACCTTTTGATAAGCTAGCATGCGCTTCACTCGTAAGTGGACTTTTCTCTCTTCTATTAATAAAAATAACAGGCTTTCCGGACATAACTGGCCAACTCAATGTGCTCGTTGCACCAGATGTTATAATTATCCTATATGAAGAAATCAAATACCTCATATCTATTTTTCTATCAAATAATGTAATATTACTGCTTTTATTGACATCATTGAAAATTGGGTCTTGGTCAGCATATCTACGATCTTCCTCTGGATAGGGTTTATATAAAACCTTATGCGGCAATTTATATAATACTTTTTTCACAAATTCCTGCTCTTTCTTTGCTCTATCGTAATCTGTATGCCAACTTATTAAAGACCCCGCATTTCCCCTGTATAGGTTAGTAGATATATATACAATTGGAACACCGGATAGATCTTTAATATTAGTATTTTTCATCCTTACATGGCGAGAAGACATTCCAACAATATAGCTTTTAGACTTAGAAAAATGGCTATGTGTTTCAATTTCTACACACTTAGAATTGTAATACAATACAGCATCTGCAACACTATTCTCAAATCCTATGCTCATCTCTCCATGTAATTTACTAATTTCCATTGTTACACCATGTTGAGCGGCAATAAAAGGAATTTCTTTTTTTCTACAAACATACGAGAGTGTTTGTCCTTTAATATTACCTGGTGTGTTCATAAGTACAGATTGTTTTAATCTATCGCTCTTTATTAAAACTTTTTCCCAGTGCTGTACAAAATCATCAAACAATATCAGTTCTTTTTGAAGTCCTTCTTTAAATAATGCCATAGTAGAATATACCGCTAATGGTGTTACCCATTGTTCCACCCTTTTTTTCATAATTGCAGAAGCTACATTATAAAGCTCTTGAGTATACACGCTTGATTGGGAGCCCATATTTTCAACTGCACAGTCAATGTTTAATTCTTTAACTTTCACACCCTTCAACATAAGAGATACTGCAGTCTCTATAATTAATTCATTTTCATTAGGTATAAGTACCTCTCTTTTGAAAATCCGATCAGGCAGTTGTTTAATTATTGGAACTAACAACCGATAAACTAAGGTTTTAATGCCTGCAATTTTATAACGCTGCCAGTACGCCACTCCCTGTGTAGTAAGTACGCCCCACGTGTCATTATTAAGAGTATATTTTATAGTGGCAAATAATGTATTAGATGAAAGTAATCTTGGCCATGGAGAGTTCATATTATTACCCACAGGGCCACTCTTTCCTTCTATTTGGATAAATAACCTTGGTTTTGTAAAATCCTCCTCTTCTAAGCAAGCAGCCTTATAAATTACTCTTTGAAACATAACTGAAAACCGTGAAATAGCAAGCGCCACCTCTCTCTCCACACTTTTAAGGCTGAATACAGCATCAAATATATCTTCAGAAAAAAATTTAATTGAGTTTTGAAACTCTTTTAATTCTGCAACATTCCACCTTGCCTCAACATGGTGAATGTTGGCTTTTTCTTTCCATAACATAGCAGGTGAACTTGTTCTAATCAGAGCATCTTTAGGCAACCCATGTTTATATGCCCACTCAAGAGATTTTTTGCTATCACAAAATACATTGCTATATTCCGATAAATTCATAATTCCCTTTAAAGAAAAAAACTACAACTTCCAGTTAGATGGATCAACATAAGAGGCATCAGAAACTGAAATATTCGAATATTTTTCACAATTGACTCTAACTTCAGATGCTTCAATAATTTCATGTAGCTGGTCAATTGTATTAACACCTACAATCACTTTGTCAACCTCATCAAGGCTTTGTACGAATCCTAATGCTAATTCGAGATTGCTCATAGAATATTTACTTGCATACGCTATAAACTCATCGATATTATTATATACTTTATCGAAATAAGATGGCAAGTTATGTAAAGGCATTAGTAATAATCCCTGCATAAATACACTTCTAGCATGTATTTCGATTCCGTATTTTTTAATTTTTTTTAAATGTCCAGATTTTATTAACCGCTGATCTAAAATACTAATTGGCAATTGAATAATGTCAACCTTATAGTTCTCTAAAATATAATCAATCTGTTTATAAGTGTACACAGATACGCCAACCTTATTTATGAGGTCTAATTCTTTCAATTTATTAATTTCTGCAAATATTCTATTGCCGCCAGACTTTAAGAGGTCGTTTGCAGAGTGTACGAGAAGAGTGTCAATGCTACCTAGTTTATTCAAAGATTCATTAAATGAAACGTTCATTAACCTTAACTGGTCTTCTCCAATCTTTTTACCACTAAAATTCGGTGTTTTAGTAATAACATTCCATTTATATTTATTTATTAATTTTCCAATAACTTGTTCTGAATCTCCATAACCCCCTGCAGTATCAAGTGTATTAATTCCATTGTTCCGCGCATAATCTAGTATCTTTAATACTTGACTCTCTTCTGTTTTTCCGTCTGTATTTGAAACCCCATAGGCGAGACCAAATTGAACAGTTCCTAATATAAGCTTCACTTAATTCCAATATTAGCTCATTGTAAGATATTTTATAACTAGAGTAATGTAGTTTTTTTAGATATGTAATCATACAACTTATTAAGATTGAATAACTCCAATTGATCAATATCTTCTTCCGGTATTTTAACGCGAAATTCATTTTCAACTTCAAATAAAAAACTAATTGCATCTAATGAATCCATATTTAAATCATCAATAATATTAACATTAAGATCCGAAACGTCTTTATGTGAAGCAGATGATGCAATTAACCTTAACACATCCTTATTATTTTTCATAAGTAAAACCCTCTTTATTAAATAAAACAACCGAGCCCCATGATAAACCAACACCAAAGCCAGATATTAATATTTTACTTTCAATGTCTTTCATGTTACTCGTTAGTTGATGTAATGAAATCGGTATTGAACTTGATACAGTATTTCCAAAAAGATGCATATAGTTAATAAACTTGTTAGCATTGCTATGCTTTAATCGCATTGCAATTGATGATATAACATACGAACTAGCTTGATGAATTACAAAATAATCAATATCCTGCTCACTCAAATTATTAAGCTTACAAACATCAGATATTTCACCGGGAATTTTTCCAACAGTAAAATTAAATATTTCTCTACCATTCATTGATAATACATTATTAGTACAATCGCTATTATTTTTATTCTTCACAATCAATGAATCATAAAATTCCCCATCAGTGCCAAATTTGTATTTTCCAGGCATTAATTTTCCATTAATCGATAGTAACGTCGCTGAAGCTGCATCGCTAAATAAGCATTTAGTATTTCTATCATCATCATCAATAATACTTGAATATTTCTCGGCCGTAATTAAAACGCCATAATCAAGCCCAAGTGACACAAGCAATGACTCCACCACCGATAAGCCGTAAACATACCCAGAGCACCCAAGACTAATATCAAATGACACTGTAGAATTATTAAGGCTACATCGATACTGCACTTGTGATGATGTTTGAGGTAATTGATATTCTGGAGTTTGCGTGCAAACAACCAACAGTTCAATTTTTTTTCTTATATATTCTCTATCTGATAATAACGACTCTAGTGCATTCACCGCCATATCTGTCGTACTTAAATCATCCTCAATAAAAAGTTTTTTGACACCTACTTTTTTTTCAATAAATTCTTGATCGTATCCATAATTATCCGACAACTCTTTTGAAGTAATAGTCTTTTTGGGCAGATAATATGAGATCCTTTCAATGCCTATATTTTTATTATTCATGTACCCAGCCTTACAACTCTAAAGCCAACCAATATAGGCTCTAAACTCATCTCAATTATATTAATTGAATTTAAAGTAGAAAAACTACCGTCAGCTGTATCGCGAATACCAATATTTGTAATTTCAATATCTAGCATATTCATATATTTAGGTAATTCAACTGGAATATTCTTCATAAATATATTTAATATCTTAAATTTTCCTAAAGCAATATTTTTAAGATGAAGTACTTTATTTGATTGAATAATATTTTTTATAAACTCATTGTAACTACTAGAGGCGATTCTATAACGCCCAGAAAACTTGCCATATAAATCTATTTCTTCCGTGTGATATGTTGAGTCAACCGTATTTTGACTTATGGCCTTGTGATTACTTAAAAAATAAACAAACCTTTTATCGTTATTAAATTTTAAAACAACTTCGCATATTACTGTTTCATCATTGTATTCATGATAACTACTGTACACATCAACCCTACAATTGACTTTCATTTCCTTATGCATCTTTATATCTAAAAAATAATCAATGGATAAGCCACTAATAAAAATACTAATATTATCATGCACAAACTCAATAATGCTTGTGGAGTTTACATAATTCCTAGTCCCTAAATATGAAAAACCTGTATTTTTAATGCAATTCATAGAAAATGTTACTCTAATACAGTACGCCAGTATTGCCTCTGTTTTTTAGGCAACCACTCAGTAAATTCATCAATTAAAGTTTTAGCCGGTATTGTTCTCATCATATCCAGTAAATTAGACTTTCCAGGCCAAAGCACGCCATTTCTTTTACTCTTAATTTTCCTATAATCTTTTTCAAGACACGATGATATATAAACATCGTAAGACAAATTTCCTTTGATAAACTTATTTCTAAGTATGCCTTCTATTTGATATCCAAAGAGTATTTGCCATTTTTGCCATCTATCAAGCTTATCAACCTGGCCACTATTTATTCTTTCAACACCTACAGTATCAAATGCATGCTGTGTTAATCTTGCTTTCGCTTCCATTCCGTAGAACATTGACCCATTTTTACTCGTTCTATCGCCTATCACCATTGCAAAATCACACTGCTTTTGAATGTGATCAATTGATGAAAGAGACACAACACCCACAACCTTCTCTTGATCTTTTGTTCTAATCAGAAGCACTATTCTTGTTTTGTCGTAAATTATAGAATTACAGTATTCCCTTTGAAGTTCTATTGTATTTGGGTGTGTTCCTTGACTTAAGTATTTTGTAACCTCGCTCCTGTTGAACCACCTATACCATTGATCTAAAATATGCTCATCACATGATGGCGCGCATAAATCGATCGTCTCTCCTTCTATAAAAATATCTAAATCTCTTGCACTTGTTTTGTTCATGGCACTATAGTTATTAATCGTCCTTTAGTTTTATTTGACTACAAAATTCAAATCAAAATAATTTAAAATATTTTCCTTAACAATATTTAACTCACTATCAGTTATGCTAGGAAATATGGGCAACGAAATTGCTCTTTGATAATACATTTCTGCCTCATTAAATACATCAGAATAATTATAATATACTTGTTGATACACAGGCATATAATGTACATTCACTCCAATTCCACTTTCATACATATGATTGTATAGCTTCTTTCTTTCTTTCTCGTCGCCTGTCACCCTGACTACGTATAGATGATAGGCTGAATTTCTATCTGATTTTTGTATTAAAGGTTCAAGTGCTAGGTCTTTTAATTGTTCATCATACCATTTTGAAATTTTAGCTCTACTTGATACATACCGATCAATACGGCTCATCTGACTAATACCCAAAGCCGCATGTATATCTGTCATGCGATAATTAAAACCTAAATCAACCTGTTCATAATACCAAGATCCATCTGGAACTTTCTTCATATTGGCTAAATCACGAGTGATACCGTGACTTCTCAACAGGTTCATTTTTTCAAATAATAATGGGTTGTTAGTCATTGCCGCACCACCCTCTCCTGTAGTAATTATTTTAACTGGATGAAAACTAAAGACAGTAATATCAGAATACCGACAGTTTCCTACTGACTCATTCTGATACTTTGATCCGATAGCGTGTGCTGCATCCTCAATAATTTTAAAACCATACTTCTGACTTAGAGCATATATCTCTTGCATATCACACGGCTGTCCTGCAAAATGGACCGGTATGATTATTTTTGGAAGCGCCCCTTCTTTCTCTGCTTGTTTTAATTTTTCTTCTAGCTTTTCAATACTCATCAGTGCTGTGTTAGGCTCAATATCAACAAAATCAATAGAGGCTCCACAGTAGAGTGCGCAGTTTGCAGAAGCTACAAAAGTTATAGGTGATGTCCATAGAATATCACCATCACCTAAACCTAATGAAAGGCACGCAATATGAAGGGCAGATGTGCAACTATTAACTGCAACAGTATACTTTGCCCCTGTATAGTCACATAATTTCCGTTCAAAAATAGGGACAGTCGGACCTTGAGTGAGAAAATCAGATCGTAAAATTTTGACGACAGCCTTGATATCTTCTTCAGTAATATCTTGACGGCCATAAGGAATAAATTTAGATTTTTCCAATTTTATTTTTATTATTTATAATCCAATCTTGTAAAGATTCTATACTCATCCATTCTGTATTATTACAACTTGTATAACTAAAGCCTTTCTCTACTTGTTTACCATTTTTAATTAATTTTTTAGAAGAAGACCAATTATTAATAGCAGGCAAAATTTTATAGTAATAATCATATTCGTAAGTATAAATAGAGTCATCTTCTCCAATCATCTCTTCATGTAATTTCTCACCAGGCCTAATTCCAACAACTTTTTGAATAGCATTCTTATCTACTGCTGTTGCCAAATCGATGACTTTCATAGATGGAATTTTTTTAACATAAATCTCACCTCCATGCATGTCATCAAACGACCTCCAAACAAGCTCGACACCTTCTTCTAATGTAATCATAAAGCGAGTCATTCGATTATCTGTAATAGGCAACATACCATTATTCTTTTCTTGCATAAAGAACGGTATTACCGATCCTCTAGACCCCATAACGTTGCCATAACGTACAACTGAAAATTGGGTTTTGTGTTCACCTGAATAAGAGTTACTTGCCACAAACATTTTATCAGATGCTAATTTTGTAGCACCATATAAACTAACCGGCTTACTGGCTTTATCAGTAGATAATGCGACAACTTTTTTAATATTATGATCAATACATGCATCAATTAAATTCATTGCACCATTTATATTCGTCTTAATGCACTCGAATGGATTATATTCTGCTGTTGGTACAATCTTTGTTGCCGCAGCATGCACTACATAATCAATACCATCTAATGCACGATATAATCTATCCTTATCTCTAACGTCACCAATAATAAATCTTACTTTTGGGTCGTCTTTATATAGCTTCTGCATCTCCCATTGTTTCATCTCATCACGCGATAGAATAACAATTTTTTTAGGTTTGTATTTTTCTAGAGTCATCCGAACAAAGGCATGGCCAAATGATCCTGTACCGCCTGTTATTAATATTGATGAATTAGTAAGCATATATTATATTATTCATGATAGTTGTAGGTTGGATACCCTTCTGTTTGACAAAGGTAATCACGTTCTGCTTCTTTCAAATCTGACATTATCATTTCTTTGACTAATTCTGTAAAGGTTGTTTTTGGAATCCAACCTAACTTCTCTTTGGCTTTAGTAGAATCACCTAGTAGAGTTTCTACCTCTGTAGGACGAAAATATCGTGAATCGATAGAAACAATAATCTTACCTTGCCAACTGCCTTTTTCATTTACTCCACTTCCTTGCCATTTAATATCCATCCCCAGCTCTTTTGCAGCTACTTC